>VOFD01000059.1_pt1 | contig 70627 bp, 78 predicted proteins | sample 5384101 | NCBI WGS metagenome assembly VOFD01 (sample SAMN12384723, study PRJNA508395) | human gut metagenome | isolation source: healthy gut C | host: Homo sapiens
GTATCAAGAATGATGGATTGAAAAAGAATTATCATGTGCTACCCCCTATAAGCTAACAGATAAAATTAGAACAAATAAAGAAATTGCATATTTTATAAGACAACTTTTCAATCTCAAAAGAATATATCCAACATAGACTATCCCAACATTGAACTTACATATTGCAAAAATTATTTTTCTGCAAAATCATTGCTGCAAGAATTATCGAAGAAAAACTGGAAAGTGCCTAATTACACACCGGGAACACGCTCAACCTTCCATTATGAAGCATACTTATCGGTGATACAGAATGCGCACATTCTGTAGTTGGTCAAGAGTTCGACAACGTTGTGATAGTCATAGATGACTCTTTTAAATATAATTCTCAAGGAGATTTAATTGCTGATAATACTTATTATTCGCAAAGACAAATGTTATATCAAATAATCACTAGGACAAGTATAGAAAAAAACTGCATATTGTAATAATTGACAATGAAGTCATGTTAGATAGATGTATAGATATTCTAAATAAATCTTGGAGCAAAACTGATTTCCGGAACTCCTTCCCGATATAAATCCCAATTTGATGCATATTAAAAAAACACTTTATACTTGAAGCATAAAGCTGGATGAATTCATCTTTATAGAGTTCCCGAACATCTTCGGGAGCATCATCAAGAGTATAAGCAGAAAGATTCTTACGCAAAGATTCCATATACCTGCCCACATCTTTTCCTGCGTATAGCTAGCAGGATTTAGTTTGAAAATATTTTCTCCGCTAAATGCAAGAAAGCGGTTCTGAAGTTGTTTATCATTCACACATTCTTTCTTTATAAACTCGTCAAATCACCTCTAAGCTTCTACTACAACAAGTCTATTTTAGGCTGCAATATTCTCAAACTTATATAATATACATCTTAATCATCGACGAACGGCAAAAAGTTCAGCTTCAGTTTCCCAGTACCATCCGGACGTTTTACCATACGTTGCCAACGGAATGAAGTCGTTGTAATTTCTGAAAACACCCACTGTATATTCTTCTCATTAATTTCCGTCTGAACAATCCTGTTTCCTTCTCTTTTTTCCTTCCAGTTGTGTAGCCCCTCCTAATTCCGTATATAAAATATCCCATGCCTCTGTATTAGGATTATACATACGTACCGCAGTCGCATAAGCTGCATCCGGTTGATAATCTTTAATCCGTGCCTTACGCGAAGGGCAAATAAACACATCTTGAATTGCAGTCCCTTCCAGCACCCAAGCGAATATCCACTCTCCCTGAACATGTCTTTCGCCTGTTGTACCTTGGTTATCAACCCATTCAAAATCCCATTCACCGACAAACTGTCCATACAGGTTATCTTTTTCCGGTATCAAATTGCTTTTCCCTTTTGACACTAATACATTTATAAATTCTCCCATACTTTATTTACTGACTCTAGATTAGACAAATATAAGATTTATAATTAATAATCACTAATATTAAAGCAATTATCTGTATGCAATATCTATGTCGAAAGCAAACAGATGCATAGTATAAAGCACGGGATTCCCTACTCCCAAACAGATTTTTTATATTACACCCCAAAAACATTTCATTTACAAACTTATTGCAAAAAAAGTATTTGGCCATTAAATCTCAATTATTCAAGAAAGAAGTACCGATAAAAAGTCTTTTTTTCCCTATATTTGCTAGGCTGAAAAAATGTCATTAACTCAATTAATATGAAAAAACTATCGTTTATTATTGTATTTGTATTCCTGTCCATTCTTTTTTGTACAGGCACAGCAAGCAAAGTATGTATTTTATTTCATCGGAGATGGAATGGGTGTTAACCAAGTTTTAGGAACAGAGATGTATCGTGGAGAGTTGGAAGGCAAAATTGGTGTGACTCCGTTATTATTCACCCAATTTCCTTATGCAACCATAGCCACTACTTTCTCGGCAACCAACGGAGTGACAGATTCGGCCGCTGCAGGAACAGCACTTGCTACGGGAAACAAAACAAAAAATGGCGCATTAGGTGTGAAAAAGGATTTGGAAACCAAAGTTAACAGTGTTGCTTCTTGGGCAAAAAATAAAGGTTGCCGTGTAGGTATCAGTACCAGTGTCAGCGTAGACCATGCCACACCGGCTGCTTTTTACGCACACCAAGGACAAAGAAGCAGCTATTACAACGTGGGTCTGGATTTGATTGATGCCAACTTCGATTTCTATGCAGGATCAGACTTTTTAGATCCCACCAACAAAAAAGCCGCCGGTTCAAATTCAGAAAGTCTGTACACACTGGTGGACAAAGCCGGATATACCATAGCCCGTGGCTACAAGGACTATCAGAAAAAAGCAAAAAAATCGGACAAACTGATTCTCTTACAACCTGCAACAGCAACAGACAATAGTGCTATCCCCTATGCTATCGATCGAAAAAAAGGCGATATGACTTTAACTGAAATCACCCGCCGGAATCAATTTCCTGTCTAAAGATCTATCAAAAGGGTTCTTCCTGATGGTTGAAGGAGGTAAAATAGACTGGGCTTGCCACAGCAACGACGCCGCTACCGTATTCCACGAAGTGATGGATATGGACAATGCCATAAAAGTTGCTTACGAATTCTATGAACAACATCCTGATGAAACCCTGATTGTAGTAACAGCCGACCACGAAACCGGAGGAATCGTTTTAGGAAAAGGTCCGTATACTTTGAACCTGCAAGCTTTAAAATCACAAAAAGTAAGTGAAAGCGGATATACTAAAATTGTAAACGAATTAAGAAAAAAATACAAGAATCAAGTACCTTGGGAAGTTATCAAGCAATCATTGAAGGATAATTTCGGATTTTGGGATAGTATTCAATTGAATGAAAAGCAAGAAGCATCCCTGAAGAAAGTATATGATGAATCATTTAGCGGTAAAGAGATAGATTTAACCAAAAGTGAATATCAACAAGACGAACCTTTGGCAGCTGAGGCCAAAAGAATTCTGGATGACATCGCTCTGGTAGGTTGGACCAGTGGTGGGCACTCTGGAGGTTATGTACCCGTATTCGCTATCGGAGCCGGCGCCCAACTATTCCAAGGTCGCATTGACAATACCGAAATTCCGGTAAAAATAGCAGAAGCTGCTGGTTATCCCAACAATTAATCAAAAGCAAGATAGTGCGACAAACGTTCCAAGTCTTTCTCAGTGAATTCCTCATACAAGGATAACTGGGAAAGACTTTTTAATTTTCCCTTTTTCCTCCTATATTCTATAATTACCTTTGCCTGATAAAAATTCATATAAGGATGAGAGCGAAGTTTGTCAAGCCCGGCCTTATTGGCATTTATCCGATGAATTGGTGCATTTCCGAGTTTAAACCATCTCAACATATCCTCATCTACATAGTTCACTTCCTTCAACTGAGCCATATCATAAAAACCTCCCAAACGTTTCCGGTAAGCCACAATCATGCGTGCAATGCCACTGCCTATTCCCGGAATCTTTTTCAACTCGGTAGTGTCCGCTTCATTCAAATCGACTAAAGTTCCTTCCGGATATTTATAAACCGCCAACGTATCTTTCTCCGCCTTTTTGATAAAGTGCAATGTATCCTGTTTCCGCCGAAAAGCCTCTGATATCTGGATATAAGGTTTTAACATATTAAATTTCTCGGACGACAAGCCATAAACACGAGAGAAATCATCCGCTGTCCTGAATTTACCGCCGGCTCTCCGGTATTGCAAAATAGTATGTGCAATAAAAGGAGGCAATCCACGTTGCAAAAATTCGATGGAATCGGCTGAATTTGGATCAAAAGCAGCCAATACCACCTCTCTTCTTTTAGGCTTATCATAGGAATATCGCAGGGATTCCTTCTCCTCCATCTCATGTACTCCGGCCAGAAAGTTTTTTATTTCTTCTATCCCCTCTTGATCCTGTTCCAAAGACTCTTCCTTTACTGGAAACAGAACCCATATACAATAAATATGAAAAGCAAAGTCAACAAAAAAGTATAGCTCTGCGTTCGCTTTTCGAAAAATAGAAGAAGTCTTTCCACATTACAATTCTAAATTAGCCCTAATTCATTGATAAAAATCAAAATGATAGCCACAGGTGCCACGTATCTCAACAAGAAGATATACAGATTGAAAAGACCTGCTTTCAGTTTTCCCCCATTGGTCAATTCTTCATAAGAAACGGAACGTTTCAAATACCATCCTACAAAGATACATACCAGCAAGCCACCCAAAGGAAGCATTATTTTTGCAGTGACAAAATCAAGTAAGTCAAAGAGTCCCTTATCAAACAGCGTATATTTCTGCATAACTCCCAATGACAAGGAAGAAATGACTCCAATTATAATGCACCCGAAAGTGACCAATCTAGCAGCACGGCCACGAGTTAAATTGAATTCCTCGTGCAGAAAAGCCGTCACCACTTCATGTAGAGAAATAGTAGAAGTCAATGCAGCCAAAGCCAACAAGACATAGAACATCACCGAGAAAATATAAGCTAATATCGGCACACCGCTAAAAAGCTTGCTGAAAAACATTAGGCAATGTAATAAAAATTAATGATGGTCCCGCATCCGGCTGGATACCTACAGAAAAGGCCGCCGGAAAAATAATCAATCCGGCCAAGACAGCCACAAAAGTATCAATCACACCGACACTCAGAGCCGTATTTCCCAGTTTGGTTTCTTTCCCAAAATAAGAAGCATAGGTTGAAAGACATCCCATTCCCAAACTCAAGGAAAAGAACGCCTGCCCCATAGCCCCTAAGAAAACATCTCCGTTCACTTTACTGAAATCAGGCTTCAGCAGAAACTCCAAACCTTTTTTCCGCATTGGGAAGCGACAATGAGCACCCCACCAAAACTACTATCAGTACAAACAAAACAGGCATCAGCACCTTCGAAGATTTCTCTATTCCATCTTTCACTCCCTTTACTATAACAAAATGGGTGGCCAATAAAAAGATGACCAGCCAGATAAGCGGACGAACAGGGTCCTTCGAAAAACTCTGGAAAGCAACCACAAAATCTTCCGGCTTCTTATCTGCAAAACCATTCATTCCCGCTTCCAATATATATTCCAAAGTCCATCCTGCCACTACCGAATAATATCCTAGAATAAGAAAACCGGCCAAACCCCCCAAATATCCCAACCACTTCCAATGAGTTCCGGGTGCCAAAACCTTATAAGCACGTCCCGTACTTGCTTTTGAATGACGACCTACTGTGAATTCGGCAATCATAATAGGCATTCCCAACATAAAAACACACGCCAAGTATACTAAGATAAATGCCGCACCTCCATGATTTCCCGTTTCATAGGGAAACCTCCATATATTACCAAGTCCTACAGCCGAACCTGCCGCCGCCAGAACAGCCCCAATCTTACTTCCGAAATTTACTCTTTCGCTTTTTTGCATAAAAAACTATCAAATTATTATAAATCAACACTGGTTAGCCTGCAAAAGTATAAAATTAATCGTACTTTTGCGACGAATCACAAAAAAATTAAAGTATGCTATATTATTTTAGAAAATATCCAGTATCCTTGATCATTGTAGCTATCATCTTTTATCTTTCCTTTTTCACTCCTCCTAAAACAGATGTGGAAGAAATCCCCTACATAGACAAAATAGTGCATATATGCATCTATGGAGGACTCTGTTTCATTTTATGGATAGAATACCTGAGGAATCATAAGGCCATCAATTGGAATCATGTAATATGGGGAGGCATCATAGCTCCTGTAGCTATGAGCGGGTGTATCGAACTGATGCAAGCTTATTGCACAGATACCCGCAGCGGTGACTGGCTGGATTTTCTGGCAAACAGCATTGGAGTCGGACTAGCCGCCTTAATAGGATATTACTTACTTCGCCCCCTTATATGGCGTAAATCCTAAAAAGAAACGCCGACGATTCTTCGCGAACAGTCGGCGTGATGATAAAAGTCAAAGTTATATAATAAAGATAGAGAGTCAACTTAACGGAAATCTTTCAGATCATTCTGCAACCTCTGACGAGTGAAAAAGATACGGCTTTTCACTGTTCCCAACGGAAGTCCCAGTTTTTCGGCAATTTCCCTATATTTAAATCCTGATACATACATAGCAAACGGCACACGGTAATCTTTAGGCAACGCATTCACGATACGATGTATCTCTTTCAAATCATAAGCACCTTCTGTAGAATCGAATCCTGAGTCCTGTGGAAGATTCAAATGGAACAAGTTATCTGTCTGATCGACGAAAGTCTGATCACGCACTGTTTTACGATAATTATTTATAAATATATTACGCATGATGGTGTACATCCATCCTTTAAAATTCGTATCTGGAGTAAACTTCTCTTCGTTGTCCAAAGCTTTAAGTGAAGTTTCCTGCAACAAATCATTAGCCTCTTCTCTGTTAGCTGTCAATTTAAATGCAAAGCGAAATAATTCGGTTTGTATACTTAGTAAATGCTGTGTAAAGTCGACTGTCTTCATATTAATCTATTTTTAAATTGTTATTTTCTGTTTTTGCTTTCTGCTGCAATATTAACGACTTCTCGCAAAAGTCACGACAGAAAAACTAACAACAAAGGGGGTATAAACTATCAAATAACAGTTTTTACCCCCTAAATTAACAGTTAACAGGTGGTTTCGTTTTAACTTTTAATTAGCCGGTATCCCTCCACCGGTTCCAGCATTACCTCCTCCACTTTTCAAATCATCATTATTAATGCTTCGCGCAGCTTTTTTTACCTGAGCCTTCAACTCCCCAAAACGCCAACTGATATTAAATCCATAATAACGCATCGGAATTCTGGTAGCAGTAGAAGAGCAGAAAGTAGGAGTATTGATGTTATTCTTAAAAGTAATATATTTATTAAATAAATTGGACGAGTTAAGAGATATAGTCAGCCTCTTTTCCTTCAAGAAAGAACGACTGAGCCCTATCGCATAATAATAGAAAGAGGAACTTTTACCTTGCAAAGAGATATGCGGAGTACCACCCCCTCCGTTCAGACTCAGACGCAGATCCCAAGGCAGAGTCTGCTGGAAGCTTCCGAAGACATTTCCTTCCCAGCCATGATTCTTTAAATCAAGCCCTGAACTTCTATAATCCACATAAGCTCCCCGTCCATTGATATTAAAGCGGGTTTTAGGAGACATATTCCAGTTCAAGAACAAAGACAAATTAATATTCTTACTTTTTCCTATATTATCATAGGTAGAATTCATCACACCATCTTTTATAAAAGAGTATTGCTCTATACCATTATTGACAAAAGAATAATTAGCACTGACATTTACATTAAATTTCTGCGAGAAACTACCGAAAGTAACACTAAGCGAATGGGCCTTTTCACTTTCCAAATCAGGATTACCGTAACTGATCGCAGTAGGGTTGCTGGTGTCAGTAAACGGATTCAAAAACCAAATACCCGGCCGGCTGATACGCATATTATAAGATGCCCTCAAACTTTGAGTAGGAGCCAATTGGTAAGAGAACATCAAGGATGGAACCAAATCATCAAACTGAGCATCAAACTTCTCATCCTTATTTTTATAATCCGCATCCATAAATGTATGCTCATAGCGAATTCCCGCCTTTCCACCGAGTTTTTTGTACTTCAGCTGATAGCCCAAATAAGCAGCCAGAATATCCTGCTTATGATCATATTGCGTACTCATATCCTGATCATACTTATATTCTCCGGTTTTATCGGCCAGATAATATTTACCATCACTTTTACTTCTACGAAAAATATACTTTATACCAGTTTCAATGCTGTGTATCGAATTTATCGGATTGGTATAGTCCAATTGAGCCGTATGCTCTTGTGTGCTGGCATCATTTTTAAAATATTGGTTTTGCAAAAGATAAGGAACATTCAACGTATCCTCATAATCCGTATTCGCTTCACTGTTATTGGGGGAATGGCTAAAACGATAAGAGAAAGTAAGAAGTTCCCCTTTCTTTTAAACGAATGCTGATAATCCATGTTGCCCCCCACTTCGCCAAAGCCCGATTCATTATTTCCCAAAGAACCGTAACCGTAAACCGGATTACCGGCATGATTCGTCATCTGGGTATTTCCAATCCTCTTATTCGTAAAATTGCCAGTCATCAGATTCATAGAAAAACTAATCAGATTCAAAGTGTCAATCTCATAACTTCCTTCCAGACTGCCAAATTGAAAATTGCCATAGCTCTTGCTTCTTCGATGCGACTCCAAAAATTTATTTTCCTGAGACGTGAAATCCTCACGATATGAATCTTCAAATCCCTTTTGAGATCCCTGGTAGTTATAAGAATAATTACCGGTAACAGTGAACTTGCCCGACTGCACCGTACCATAACCGCCACCATACACACGCATATTGCTTGCACCACCATTCAATGTCACCGTATATCCTTCCATTCCAGCTCCTATAGTGATAATATTCAAGATGCCCGCCACCCCTTCCGCGTCATATTTAGCCCCAGGCTCGGTGATAACCTCTATAGATTTAATGGAATTGGCCGGCATACTCCGCAATACCTCGGTAGGATTATTGCTCATCATGTTATTCGGCTTGCCATTAACATGCACTTTAAACTTACTGCTACCGTTTACTTGAATTTTATCCTCTCCATCTACAGTCACCAGCGGAACTTTACGGAGCATTTCAAGAGTCGTATTGGTTTTAGAATCCGGATCATCCTCTATACTATACGTCACTTTGTCTATTTCCGCCTTTACCAAAGGTTTCTGCGCTACCACCTCCACTCCTTTCAACATTTCAGTCGCTTCTGCTATCAGAATCTTACCCAAATCAACATTCCTACGATTTGCCGATATCGAGAACTCCTTCTGTACAGGAGACTTTCCTACAGAAGTAAAATGAATGAGATAAGTCCCCGGCACGGCAAGCCGTTCATCAAACCTGCCGTCCGCTCCTGTCACAGCCAGTTTCACCGGCTTTGCAGGATTGTTCTTCAATGAAATACGGATTGTAGAATACGGTTCCCCTTCATTAGACAAAGAATCTAATAAGACTCCCTTGACTGAGAACTGGCCTTGGACAGCCTTTTGCGCCTTCGCCGTAAATGACAAACTTGCCACAAGCAAGATAATGCCCCATAAAATGTTGTGTTTCATATATCAATAATGAGTTTGTGTTTGTTGCAAAGGTAGGTAAACGATAGCAAGTAGTTTATTTTCAGACGTTAAAGAAGCCTATATATTATCTACCAGCGAGTATAAGGATTCTTCATCAAAAAAGAATTATAATAACGAATATCTCCCGTTACCTCTTTTTCGATGAAATGGGGCTTTTTGAACAATTCGTCCTCACTATTCAATTCCACTTCCGCTACAGTCAAGCCTTCATTCTCACCATAAAACTCATCCACTTCAAAGATATGCTCTCCACTTTTCACCAAATACCGGATTTTATCAATCACCCCAGGCTCACACAGTTTCATCAACTCTTCGGCCTCTTGCAAACTGATCTCCTTCTCCCACTCATAACGACTTGTACCGGAGTCATTGGAAGCCCCTTTGATAGTAAGATACCCTTTATTATCCCGAATACGCACCCGGACAGTTCTTCCACGAGCACTACAGATATAACCTTGCACAATATGACTATGTGCATAAGCCTCTAGTTTATAACTGTCGTCCTTTACTAAAAATTTTCGTTCTATTTCTTGTCCCATAGCGTTTTAATATATAAAAAAGCCCCGCAGAGAATAACCTCAGCAGGACTTCACTATTTATTTTCCGTTTTTATCCATACATGGCATAGCCTACCATAATAACAAGGGCTAATACAATTAATCCGATGAACAGACCTTTTACAATCCTATTTGCTTTCTCTTCTTCCCGCTTACTATAAGCAGCTTTCTTATTCTTTCCCATAAGTATTTCATTTTTAAGATTAAACCATCTCTTTTGAATATCCCAAAAGTACAAAGTTTCTAGAAGAAAACAAATAAATTACGAAGAATTTACTAATTCTCCGAACCGGAAAACTCCATCAAGTATGCCTTGATAAAGCCATCAATCTTTCCATCCATCACTCCGTTCACATCCGAAGTTTGAAAATTAGTACGATGATCCTTCACACGACGGTCATCAAAGACATAACTGCGTATCTGTGATCCCCATTCAATCTTTTTCTTGCCTGCCTCCACCTTGGCCTGTTCTTCCATGCGGTGCTGCAATTCCTTATCATATAAAATTGAACGCAACTGTCTCATCGCATTTTCCTTATTCTTCGGCTGGTCACGGGTTTCAGTATTCTCAATCAAGATTTCCTCTTCCTCACCGGTATACGGATCTTTATATTGATAACGCAGACGTACTCCGGATTCCACCTTGTTCACATTCTGTCCTCCGGCGCCGCCCAAACGGAACGTATCCCAAGACATACGGGCAGGTTCAATTGTCACTTCAATACTATCATCCACCAACGGCGTTACAAACACAGAAGCAAAAGAAGTCATCCGTTTCCCCTGAGCATTATAAGGAGACACGCGCACCAAGCGGTGGACTCCATTCTCACCTTTCAGATAACCATATGCAAAACTGCCCTCAATATTCATAGTCACCGTCTTGATTCCGGCCTCATCCCCATCCTGAAGGTTAGCCACGCTCACTTTATAGCCATTGGTCTCCGCCCAACGCATATACATACGCATCAGCATGGAAGCCCAATCCTGACTTTCAGTACCACCGGCACCGCAATTAATTTTCAATACACAATCCATTTGGTCGGCCTCCTGGCGAAGCATATTCTTCAGTTCCAATGCCTCCACCGCAGTGACAGCCTTTTGATACGCTGCATCCACTTCTTCTTCGGTAACCAAATCATCTTTACAAAAGTCAAAAGCCAATTCCAGTTCATCTGCCATCGTCTTTACCTCACGGTAACCGTCGATCCATTTTTGCAGATCTTTCACCTTCCTCATTTGTGCTTCTGCTTTCTTGGCATCATCCCAAAAACCGGGCGCCTGCGTACGCAGTTGTTCTTCTTCCACCTGAACCAGTTTATTTTCTATGTCCAGATATCGTTCAAGTGCCGCAGTACGTTCTTTTACGTCTTTCAGTTGCTCTATTGTTATCATCTTGAGAATTTTTGCATTTCAAGGTGCAAAGATAGTGGAAATCTATTCATTTTCCCATTATTCTTCGTACATCTTTTCTATTTCGGCAGCATAGTTCTTGTTCAGCACATTACGTTTTATTTTCAACGTATTGGTCAGCTCACCACGTTCCATACTGAAAGGATGGGGCAACAAGGTAAACCTCTTGATCTGTTCATAATGTGCAAACTGCTGCTGCAGTGTATCAATCCGCTCTTTAAACAAATCGATAATTTCCGGTTTCTGCAACAGTTCCTCCATACTTTCATAGCGAATACCTTTTTTTGCGGCATACTCTTTCACCAGTTTATATTCAGGAATTATCAAAGCAGAAACAAATTTACGTTCATCGGCAATAATAGAAATCTGATCGATATAACGGTCTACCACCAATTTGGCTTCAATGGCTTGAGGAGCGATATACTTCCCGTTTGAAGTTTTAAACAAGTCCTTGATACGCTCTGTAAGGAACAAATGCCCATCTTTTATATAACCCGCATCACCGGTATGGAACCATCCGTCTTCAGTAAACGCTGCTTTCGTAGCAGCTTCCTTTTTATAATAGCCATGAGTGATTCCCTCACCACGTAGCATTATTTCGTTATTCTCCCCTATTCTGACCTGCACATGAGGCATGATACGCCCCACCGAACCAACCACATGGTCATTATCATTCTCACAAGCAACCGTTGCAGTAGATTCCGTCAATCCATAACCCGCTACCATATTAATTCCCACCGACAAAACAAACTCCTGTACAGCCGGCGGAATAGCCGCACCGGCAGTAGGGAAGAAACGCCCGTTTTCAATGCCAATAGTCTTTTTCAACAAGCTATAGATCGTTTTCTCATAAAATTTATATTTCATGTGCAATACAGGCGGAGGAGTCAGCCCTTTGTACACATATTCCAAATTATGTTCACGCCCCACTTTAATAGCATCCAGCATCAACTTCTTTTTCAATCCGGTTGTCTCATTGATTTTTTCTTGCACGCCGGCATACACTTTCTCCCAGAAACGGGGAACACTGCACATAGCCGTAGGACGGATCTCCTTTATTGTCTTCTGGATATCAGCAGGACGCAAGTTGATAGACAAAGTACACCCCATCGAAAGACACCAGCAAGTCCATGCACGCTCAAACACATGAGTAAAAGGAAGGAAATTCATAATTACATCCTGATCACCCAATTGAGGGAAACGTTCATCGTGTGCCGGAATGGCCGCCTCATAGCAAGAATGATGCAACATCACCCCCTTGCTGTCTCCGGTTGTTCCACTGGTATAAAGAATATTGGCAAGATCACCATTACCCGACTCTGAAGTACGCTTGTCTACCTCAGCTTGATGCGGATGCGCCTCGCCCAATTTCAGAAAGTCATCAAAATAAATGGAAGTCTGGTCCCGCTCATCACGTTTTACCTCCTTGTCGAAAATTATAATCTGTTTCAGTTGGCTTCCCAGTTGCATAACCCGGAACGCCACATCATATTGCAACTGTTCACCTACAAAAATATAACGTATTTCGGCATCACCTACCATATAATGTACCTGCGCCTCGGAACTGGTAGCATAAAATGGTACAGTAACAGCCCGTACCCCAAAAGCTCCAAAGTCCACATACAGACATTCCGGTTTATTTTGAGAAAAAACTGCTATATTTTCCTGTATGCCTATACCTAATTCTATCAATGCATTCGAAACTGTTTTTACAGTTGCGGCAAACTGGTTCCAAGAAACCGGAATCCATGTTTCTGTTTTATAATCGCGGTAACGCAACGCTACACGATCACCATATTTCCCTGCCTGACGTTGTATCAGGACAGATAAGAAAGAACTACTCATTCCAAAGATTTATTTTTAATTCATCGGCAAAGTTATCGTTTAATTTGGAATTATCCTCTATAAACAGGCATTAATTTTCCCAACCAGTCAAAGAGTTAGAAGAAATCAGCCAAAAGTTTTAGTTGCATATCTAACTTAATTACCTACTTTTTTTCATCACCGTTTACCACGCAAAAATAGTATCTTTGCAACACATTAAATTATTAAAATCAAGATGATTGATATAGAATATTACACTTCCGAAGCAACCACATTGCTGAATTCGTTAATCGGTATCCCCTCATTGAGCCGGGAAGAAGAAGCTGCCGCCGACTTTCTGCAGAACTATATTGAAGAAACAGGTATCATGACCGGTCGTTCGGGCAACAACATTTGGTGTATCAGTCCGATGTTCGACCTCAACAAACCGACTATTTTACTAAATTCCCACATCGATACCGTAAAACCGGTAAACGGATGGCGGAAACATCCTTTCACTCCGAAAGCCGAAAACGGAAAGATTTACGGTTTGGGAAGTAATGACGCCGGCGCCAGTGTAGTATCCTTATTTCAGGTGTACCGCCATCTCTCTATAACCGAGCAGGCATACAATCTGATCTTTCTTGCCTCATGTGAAGAAGAAGTTTCCGGAAAAAACGGAATAGAAAGCGTATTGCCCCAACTACCTCCCATCACCTTTGGGTATAGTGGGTGAACCGACAGAAATGCAGCCTGCCATTGCCGAAAAGGGATTGATGGTGCTGGATGTTACCGCATACGGAAAAGCCGGACATGCCGCACGCAATGAAGGAGTGAATGCTATTTACAAAGTACTGGAAGACATTCAGTGGTTCCGTGATTATAAATTCCCGAAGGAATCCTCCCTGCTAGGCCCCGTCAAAATGAGCGTGACACAAATAAATGCCGGCACGCAGCATAATGTCATCCCCGATACTTGTACTTTCGTTGTGGATATCCGCAGTAATGAATGTTACTCTAACGAAGAACTATTCAAAGAAATAAGCGCCCATCTAAAAAGCGAGGCGAAAGCCCGTTCTTTCCGCTTGAACTCATCTCATATCAGTGCCGAGCATCCCTTTGTGAAACGCGCGGTAAAACTAGGACGTGTACCTTTCGGCTCTCCTACTCTGTCCGATCAGGCGTTGATGAAGTTCCCGTCTGTCAAAATCGGTCCGGGAAAGTCCTCCCGTTCACATACGGCTGATGAATATATCATGGTTTCGGAAATTGAGGAAGCAATAAGGCTTTATATCGAGATGCTGGACGGACTGGTGCTGTAAACGACTTACAAAGACGCTATTTCCCCTATAGGCAGACCGGTAACCTGTGCAATTACATCAAATGCAATACCGGCCTGTTTCATTTTTTTTGCATTCTTGAAGCATTCTTCCTTACGACCTTGCTCAAGACCTTCTTTAAGACCTTCCTCATGCCCTTTTTTCAACTGGGTGGACATCACGCTGTACCAGTCGCGGAAATTCTTCAAACTTTCCCAATACTCGCCTAATTCCTTAGGATTGAACTTAGCTATCTCGGCAGCCTCGAAAAGTTCCTTGTTCATTGCCGTGCCGAAAAGCAGCTTGAAGCCGAAATCGGCATAAGGGTTGATGTATTTATCCTGTATGCCTTCTGTTCCCATATCTATCCGAGGTTTAATAAGTTATGATACAGGACAAAAGTAATCAATATACTGCAATTCCCCGTCTTAAAAGAAAGATTTAACTATCTATCATTCATAGTATTTTCTAGATAAGGTTTAATAATTCCTCATTATTCCATCTTTCAGCATATTCACTGCTTAAGTCTGCCGTGATACATTCGTGCATATTTTCCCCTTTTTGTAAACCGATAACTCTGATGTCAGGAACAGTTTTAGCATACTTTCTTATTGTGAGTTCCAATAAAATTCCTAAGCTTATCGATTTCATATTAGGCGGATAAAACGGTTCCGCACTTTGAGCGTCATTTAAACAGGAAAAAATAACATCTATTGCCTGTTCCCACGTAATAAAAAACCGGGTAGCTTCAGGATCTGTCAATATAAGTTCCTTCCTATTTTCTAATGCATACTTCCATTTTACCAAAACAGACCCTGTAGAATGCAATACATTTCCATAACGAACTATCCTATAAGCGCAATTCGATCCGTTTATTTGCTCAAAATCCCCAAAAAGATTCTCCATAAGCAATTTAGTAGCCCCATACGTTCCTGAAACTTGAACAGCTTTATCAGTGCTTGTTGCCAGAATAAATTTTATGTTCTGTTCCTCAACAGTTATTTTAAGAAGATTCAACGTACCAAGAATATTAGTCTGAACAGCTTTCAGAGGATGTTCTTTTGCCAAAATGACATCTTTAAACGCAGCCAAATGAAATATCCCATCACAACCATTCAATGCCTTTTTCAATAAAAGATAATCTTCAACGGGGCATGGAAAGATTTGAACGCTTTTAAATTTCCCCCTCAGAGCAATCAGTTTTCCTTCATTCCTGGCTATCGCATGAATAGTATGTCCTTGGGTAATCAACCGTTCTATCAATTTCTCAGCCAAATAACCGGTAGCCCCCGTTACTGCAATGGTTCCCATATTCAAGCTATTTTTTATCATTCATCAACACATCCCTCGCAACATAAGGCTGTGGAGAAAATTCAATAGTCAACACATTCGACTCTCCTAAAGCTGTTAATGTATGGACGCACCCCGGTAAAGTCCGTACCAAATCCCCCTTTTCCCAAATCTCTTCTATTACAGCCTCACTATCATCATGTTTCTGAAAAGTGGCATGCATACGCCCCTGTAAAATAAGCATATATTCCACCTTTCTAAAATGATAATGATTGCCTCTAAGAACCTTTGGGACGAATTGCAAGAATCCTATATATTTAGCGGCTTCCACCGCTGGAATTGAAGCACTCAAAGTAGTACCCTCGCCAATTACAAAACCAGTCCCCGCCTCCAGCAAGCTATAATTTTTCACATCCCCTACGGATTCCACTTATCAAATCCCTGACAGTTATTTCATCAAACATTTTTTTTGATTGCTCACGCACGTCAATTTTACATAATCCGGCACGATATTTTAATAAAAACAACTTATGATGAGGAGCAAGGTTCTCCAATCTCAAACACTCATCCATATCCAGCAAGACAAAAGATTCACCTTCCAAAATACGGATATCCGCTGCATCGTCCATCAAATAAGTATGATGAATATATTCCCATCTATCATAGTCTGCTCTATACTCAGACCCCAAATAGGTTATAGAACTAAAATGCACCTTTTGGGATTTCTTGTGTTCAAATTCTTCCTTCAGTTCTCTGATAATGCCATCTAGAGGGGTTTCCTCCTCCTCAAGGTAGCCAGAAACAAGAGAATAATATCCGGGGTACTCTATATCCGGGTTCTCATCTCTTTTCTGCAACAATACTCTATTATCTGTTGTAGTAATAATCACAGTAGTCGAATCCATCATCTTTTTCATTTTCATTATTTTTTAAATTTTCATTCTGTTGTATTTTCACCACACCCACGTGATGAATAATATTTTCCTTATTCAGCATATCAGTATAAATAGCATGGTTTAACACCATAATAAGCAACCAAATAAGAGACAATATGGCAAAAAAAGGTTGGGTGTATGATTTCAGCCATAACTCCCAAGACTTTTTCTCTCTTTTCAAATTAGAAGGAATCTTTGTGAAAAGTTTCACATACTCATCCGGAAAAGCCTTTTCCGCTTCACATAACATATTCTTCCAGTGCTCATGATAACTCCATAATCTCTGCATTACGTAAATAGACCATATTGAAAATGACAATCCGCCAAATGCAATAATAAATGTCAGATATTCAGAAGTTTGACATATAGAGTTAAACAAGACGGTTTCCAATCCGAATAAAGAAACATTTATTCCGAACATAATATTAAAACGGCTCCAGATACCAGCTCCTTCATACTGTAATTGACCAAGAAGGTGAGTATAATGTTCCATTAATTTAGTGTTCTGCAAGGCATCCCTATCATTTACCGCTTTTTTATTATCTACATCCGCATAAAAGTTTATACCGCATCGAACTAATTTCGTCATTATATCAAGAATATATTTTTATAATAAAAAAGGAGAGGATATTCTTCTGTAATCAGATTCATATCCCCTCCTCGCTTGAAGTCATCAAGAAGAAAGCATATCAAATTTAAGCTATACTTTCTATCTTAGCCCGAATGTTTACTGTACTTTTCTTGTTACAGTTACCTTGAATGTTTTGGTTACAACACCCCAGTTATGAGTATAAGTAATATTCAAGTTTACATCATGAGTATATACTGTACCTTCCGGAGTTCCTTCCAAGTAAGATAGTTGCAGTAGCTGCATCATAAGTAAAGTCTTTTTCATTCTCATCCAAAGAAATTTCAATCCAGTAGCTTCAGCAACAGCATTCGGCAGTCATTTTTTTTTCTATACAATGTTTCAGCTATGGTTTCTTCAGCAGCAATCTTAGTGACATCGTATTTTACCAATGTATTGCCAACAGCATCTTTCAATGTCAAGTCTGTCCATTTCTTCTTGTCAGCAGCCTTAACTTTCAATGCCATTAATCAAATCAAAAGATTAATTTGTTCACCAGTTGCTAATGCAGGATTGTTATACTTCAAAGTCAACAACATCAGAGAATGCCAAGATCGGTGTTTGCACAGTCCATTCTTCTGTATCGAAGAGTACACGTTTAGAATCAGTAACCTGCTGTAATATCGTAAATATCAACTTTCAGTTTGCCAACCTTAGCCAAATCTACACGTGGAGTAAATACAATCTGGTTAGTAGTAGCCCACTTGATATCACCACTCTTCATCATTTCCTGAACATAAGCGTTCTGGTTCTTTGAAGCCATATCAAATTTCACTATAGCATCTTCAGGAACAACATCATACATTTCGCCATGATAATGCGGTTCTTATACTGATCCTTAATCGGACAATCGAATGTATAAGTTACAGAGAAGTCGTTGATTGTAACCTTGAACAGTTTATTCTCATACTTGTTGTAAACACCGTACGGAGTGTTGATACCATCGGTCATCACCATATCATAGTCACTGTTCCAATCATAGTTATTATATGAATAGATTGACCCCATCAACAAATTAGCCTTCTTGATTTGTTTCTGACCAGCACCCGGTGTCAAAATTAAGAATAAAGAATCTTTATCTGCATTATTTCCACCATTCTTATAGTAGAGAACAGCCTCATTTACAATGGCATTATCTTCAAAATATTTAGCAACTTCAGTTACATCTTGATTTAGTACATTCCAGAATTGGAATTGAAACATTGACTAGACTTGTTAGTATAATTCATATTACCAACTTGTTGGCTGTGTCATATTCAGGTATATACAATTGAACAAAAGTAGAATACACCGTATTGTTATATGACAACATCACGTCCTTCGATAGCATTTTCGAAGTCACGAACATCCAAAGTGATAACTTGAGATTTTGCACTATTGTAAGTAAATGTGAAGTTGTCTGTAGCGTTCAACGGTTTCAAAGCAACGGTTAGAAATCAGGATTAACAGCAGGACGAACAGCCTTGATAAATACTACATTCTTCACCTCGTATTCTTTAACACCTTCTTCTTCCTGTGCCTTAACTGTAGTAGTCACTTCTATCGCAGCGTATTCATCAATAGCAGACGTCCTGGTTAGTCGATTTTACAGACAAAACATTATCTTTAAAATCAAAGATACCCTGACGAGTTTTAATAGGTTGTCCATTAAATGTATAATCCTCATTCTGATCCAACAATCTGAAAGCCTTTTCATAAACAATACCTGTTTCTTTTACCCAAACCTTAGCACTTTGAATATAAACATCAATAGAATCATTTACATTGTAAGTACCTTGATAGTTCAAAGCATCCAAGATTTACCATCATAAGCATTCCATCCTTCAGTAATAATTGCAGGGTAATTCATCTTCTTTCATATTAGTAGAGGTAAATGCGTTCAATGATATTTACAGTAGTAACATTTGTTCTTCCTACTGTAAAGTAATCGGAAGCTGAAGTGTATTGACCATACATAGTTACATCCAATGAGGTTGCAATAGGTATTATTTCACTTATACCTTCATTCGGCAAAATAGCAAGGCTCAAAATACCGTTTTCTAATTTTGCAGAACCTTCCATATAGGTCAAAGCAGGAGCGACACTACGAACCTGATACGTATCAACAAAGGAGAATTTCGCATTATTCAATGAGAAATCACCCGGATATACCTTGAATGAAGCATAAGCAGGAACAGATGCAAACAAGACATCCTTATCTGGGTTAAGACTTCCTTCATTTTCCATCCAATAGATATCATAAGCATTTACAAACATCATAGGCATCATCAACAGCCTGTTTTCTGTAAACTACAGTCTGTAACCCTTTGAATGCAGAACCTTCCTGCAGCAAAGTATAGTTCTGTCCGTCGATAGTCACGATTACAGTCTTGCTTTCAGCATCTACAGCAATGTTAGGAAATTCATTGTTCTGCTTCAAATCAGTAACTTTGTCACCGATCTTGATGTATTCCACACCATCCACTGTCACCCAAGACACGTTTGAACCGGCAGCTTCACCATCCTGACCTCTGGCCGGAACTTTGTTACCTTCGGTATCTTTCACATCCACCCAAGTAGCACCTTTGTCTGTGCTGACCTGCCAGTAATTACCTTCCACACGGAATTCAGGGATAACAGTAGTACCGGCTGCTCCATCTGTTCCATTCGTACCATTCTTGATAGTAATTTTGGAACCGTCAGTGAAAACCAGTTCATATCCACCGGTAACCTCATTACATGACTGAACGAATTTACCTGCCTTAATTGCCGAGTCAAGACTTGCAATGGTTTCCTTGACTTCGCTCAATTCCTTGTCGATGCGGTCAATGTCATCATCATAGTCCTTACAAGACACAAATGTTCCTGTCGAGGTCACCATTAAGGCTCCGAACAGGATTGCACTTAAAAACTTTTTGTTCATAATAGAAAAACTTTAAATTTATAAATTTAAAAAACTAAAATTGGTTATACATACTAATTTCATTATTAATAGCTTAGCTAGTTTACTGCCTGCAAATGATGCCTCCTCCTTTCTTGAGTCTGATATGACAAAGGTGATACCCCGACAATACGGCTGAAAGCAGAGTAGAAAGCACTTTTCGAAGCAAAGCCACAACTGCAAGGCAGCTCAGTCAGCGCACAACGTCGGGAACAGAGAAGTTCTTTGGCATATTCCACACGATACGTGTTCACAAGTTCCTTCAAATTACAACCGAAGTATTTGTTCACCACATTGCTCAGATAGGTCTGGTTTGTTTCAAGCAGTGCACTCAGTTTCTTCAGAGAAAGCGAGGTGTCAAGAAATACCTGACGTATCTCAAGCTGGTACAATATACCTTTATATATATTACAATCCACCTTGCGAATGTCTGTTTCCTTTCCGGCAAACTCCTCTTTCCATTGCCGCTCGGCAGCCTTGAAAAGCAAAGTCTTCTGTCGCTCGGAAGTAGCGGTCGTGCGTTTACGTCTCAGAAATAGATATTCCATCTGCTTTATGTTGTTTTCATTTAATTATACCGCTTCAAAGACCAGATATATTCCATATATAAAAAGGTCTTAAAAACGACATTTTTGTAGATCTCTTGATAAGAGATCTACAAAAGGTATTAACACACATTATATCAACATATTACAGAGCTGTTGAAACGAAATAAAGAAGAATATAAATAAATGAGAGAACTATTTTTTTATATAAATTCCTATTTTTTTTGCCAAAAATGTATTAGTTCTCAAAACTTTGCTTATTTTTTGCACAGAAAATATATATATCTTATCAAGAGATATATAAATCGGTTCATGTAAAAGTGAAGCATAACAAACTGAAAAACAGAAGATTTCCTCTTATAAAGAGTTCATGTTAGCTTTAAAAAGAAGAATAAACCTTTTTTCTATCTCCATTAAACCTTTTTATGGATGTATTCTATCTCCATAGCCTTTGGAGTTATCTCCATAGTTTTGGAGTTTTCCCAAGACTATGGAGTTATCTCCAAAGGCTTTGGAAGTTACCATCCCAAGACTATGGAGTAAGGATAACTCCAAAGGCTTGCGGAGATAAAACAAACAGGAAGAAAACCATGTATTAACCAGCAACGGCGGGGACAGGAATTTGTCCATCAACCGTTTAAAATCATCATAACCGGTTACTTCAAAACCGCCTTTCTGCTCCAACAAATGTTGCGCCTCGCGGAATTTCTTGTTGTTAGGTCCGAATATCACAGGAATACCATATACAGCCGCTTCCAGCACATTATGAATTCCAACTCCAAAGCCACCCCCAATATACGAAATCTCACCATATCGGTAAATGGAGGACAGCAGTCCGTAACAGTCGATAATCAAACAATCGGCCTGTGTCACATTTTCTTCCGTAGCCTCGGTATAGCGGATGCACGGACGTTTCACCTTATCTAAAATCTCCTTCAAATGACTGTCGCTCACCACATGAGGAGCAATAACCAGCTTCATCTCAGGATGCTCATTGAAATACTTGATAAAAATATCCTCATCCGGTCCCCATGAGCTGCCTGCAACAAAAGTCAACGAATCACCTTTGAACTTCTCCACCAGCGGAAGCTGCTTGGCTTGATGGCAGATATCCAGCACGCGGTCAAAACGAGTATCGCCCACAACTGTCACATCGGTCACGCCAATTGTCGCCAGCAATTCTTTGGAAACTTCGTTCTGTACAAACAAATGAGCAAAAGTCCTCAGCACCTCACTATATCTCTTCCCATACCAACGAAAAAAAAATCTGATTGGGACGGAAAATGGAAGATACGCTATAGGTGGGAATAGCTCTCCTATGCAACTCATTCAAGTAATTCTGCCAAAATTCGTACTTGATAAAAAACACCATACAGGGATTAGCCAATTCTACAAACCGACGGACATTACGCGGAGTGTCGAAAGGCAGATAGCAGACAAGATCTGCCCCCTGGTAGTTCTTTCTCACTTCATACCCTGAGGGAGAAAAGAATGTCTGCAATATTTTATATTCGGGATGCTCCTTACGGATACGTTCTATCAAAGGGCGTCCCTGTTCGAACTCCCCCAATGAAGCTGCATGAAACCAAATATAACGGGCATTTTTGTCTATCTTGTTACGCAAGATATCAAATACTTCCCGGTGTCCTTTCACCATTTTGGCGGGCTTGGCGCTGAACAGGCCGGCAACCTTCACCCCGAATAGATAAATATAGATGACTAGGTTATAAATCATAACTACCGGCTATTACTTGAGCACTTCCACAGCCCGACGAATGCGTCGCAATGTTTCTTCTTTCCCTAAAACGGCTGAAATATCAAACATATGCGGGCCTTTACCTTCGCCTACCAAGGTTAAACGGAAAGCATTCATTATATTACCCAAGTGATAACCTTTATCTTCTATCCATTTCATGACCACAGCCTCCTGATTCTCCAGCGAGAAGTCGTCCAAGGCCTCCAATACGTCCGCCAACTCCAGCATACGTTCGGGAGAGTCCTCTTTCCAACGTTTTTTACGGGTCTTCTCATCATATTCCGTAGGAGCGACGAAGAAGAATTTGCAAGTTTCCCACAAATCCTTGATAAAACTTACACGATCTTTCATCAAGCCTACCACGGTCACCACTTTATCCATAGGAGCTTCAATGCCATGCTCTTTCAAGATCGGCATGAAAAGCCCGGCTACTTCCTCATTGCTTTTCTTCAATATATATTCATGGTTAAACCATTTTCCTTTTTCAAAGTCGAATTTTGCCCCGGCTTTGCTGCAACGGTGCAGGTCAAAAAGCTTCACCAGTTCATCCAAGGACATCAGTTCCTGGTCATTTCCCGGATTCCATCCCAACAGGGCAAGGAAATTGATAACAGCTTCGGGCAGGTAACCCGACTCACGATAACCGGAAGACACCTCACCGGTCTTGGGGTCGTGCCATTCCAACGGGAAAACAGGGAAGCCAAGACGGTCACCATCACGCTTGCTCAGTTTACCGTTACCATCCGGTTTCAACAACAAGGGAAGATGTGCGAACTCGGGCATGGTATCCGCCCAGCCGAAAGCCCGGTACAGCAGGACATGCAACGGAGCGGAAGGCAACCATTCCTCACCACGGATTACATGGGAAACTTCCATCAAATGGTCGTCCACAATGTTTGCCAAATGATAAGTAGGCAGTTCATCCGCCGATTTATATAAAACTTTATCATCCAAAATGGAAGAATTGATCACTACCTCGCCACGGATAATATCATGTACGTGTACATCTTCATTCGGTTCAATCTTGAAACGTACCACATATTGCTTCCCATCGGCAATCAGTGCATCCACTTCTTCTTTCGGCAGAGTCAAAGAGTTACGCATAGACATACGGGTAGAAGCATCGTACTGGAAATTAGAGATTTCCTGACGTTTGGCGTCCAACTCCGCCGGAGTATCGAAAGCAATATACGCCTTACCGCTGTCAAGCAACACCTGTACATATTTCTTATAAATATCACGACGTTCAGACTGACGGTAGGGGCCGTAGTTACCACCAAAGCTGACTCCTTCGTCGAAGTTTATCCCCAACCACTTAAACGACTCAATGATATATTCTTCCGCACCCGGAACAAAGCGATTTGAGTCGGTATCTTCTATACGGAAAATTAAATCTCCACCATGCTGGCGAGCAAACAGATAGTTATACAAGGCTGTGCGCACACCGCCGATATGCAACGCTCCCGTCGGGCTCGGAGCAAAACGAACTCTTACTTTTCTTTCTGACATTGTTGTTTTATATAAAATACGCCGCAAAATTAATCTAAATTTCCCGATTTTTTCGTATTTTGCGCGCAAAAATATACGATTATGAGAAGTTTCAAGACCAACCAACGGTTTTCATATAAAAATTTGATTTATAAAAGCCTTATTTTCATTGCCACAGTATCAGTGATAGTCTACTTTTTACCCAATGAAGGAAAGTTCAACTATCAATTTGATATAAACAAGCCTTGGAAATACGGACTGTTACAGGCATCATTTGATTTTCCGATTTACAAAAACGACATACAAGTACAAAAGGAACAGGACAGCATCCTGGCAGACTATCAACCTTATTTCCAGATAGACAAGGAAGCCGAAAAAAATGTCCTTTCCAAATTAAGGGAGGATTACAACAAGACCTTACGCCATTCACTGCCGGGCACGGACTATGTACGTTATATTGAACGCACATTAAAGGCACTGTATGAGGACGGAATCATTGCCGGAAATGACTTGAAGCGTATGGAGGAAGACAGTATCATTGCCATACGGCTGGTAGACAAGAATGTAGCGACAAGCCGTTTTATCGACCAATTGTACACCGTGAAGGAAGCCTATGAATATTTGCTGAATGCGGATACCACCCACTACAAAAAGAAGATATTACAACAATGTAATCTGAATGATTACATTACACCTAATCTGGTTTATGATGAAGAAAAGTCCGAGGCGGCGCAAAAAGACCTGCTCTCTAATATTTCATGGGCAAACGGCTTTGTGCTGAACGGACAAAAGATTATTGACCGTGGAGAAATTGTTGATGAGCAGACTTACAACATATTGGAATCCTTACGCAAGGAATGGGAAAAACGAGCGACTCGGTACAAGAGAAAAGACTGACATTGGCCGGACAAATATTATATGTAGGAATCTTCCTGTTCTGCTTCATGGCCTATCTGGAGTTGTTCCGGGCAGATTATTATGAACGGAAAGGAACACTCACCCTGCTATTTGCGCTGATTGTGTTCTTCCCCGTCCTGTCTTCCATTATGGTGGAACAGAACTTGTCAAGTATTTACGTGGTTCCATTTGCCATGATTCCGATTATAGTCCGTGTTTTCCTTGACTCAAGAACGGCATTCATGGCACATGTCACTATCATTTTGCTTTGCTCCATCACTTTACGTTTTCCACATGAGTTTATCTTGTTACAGGTAGTGGCAGGAATGGTGGCGATCTATAGTTTGAGAGAATTGTCCCAACGGTCGCAATTGTTACGGACGGCTTTGGTTGTATTTATCAGTTACGCTTTATTACATTTTGCTTTCGAGCTGATTCATGAAGATGATTTGACCAAGCTGAATACGCGCATGTACATCTATTTTATGATCAACGGTATCTTACTGCTGTTCGCTTATCCGTTACTGTTCCTTTTGGAGAAAATATTCGGTTTTACTTCAGATGTGACTTTGATGGAACTGTCAAATATCAACAATAGCTTGCTTCGGGAAATGTCCGAAGTAGCTCCGGGCACTTTCCAACACTCATTGCAGATGGCAAACCTGGCTGCTGCGGCGGCAAACAAGATTGGAGGTAAAAGCCAGCTGGTGCGTACGGGAGCATTATATCATGACATCGGTAAAATGGTGAATCCGGCTTTTTTCACAGAAAACCAGTCGGGAGTCAACCCGCACAAGAGTTTAAGTTATGAACAAAGCGCCCAGGTTATCATCAGTCATATCACCGACGGGCTGAAACTGGCGGAAAAGCATAATCTGCCCAAAGTGATCAAAGACTTTATCAGTACCCATCATGGACGGGGACTGACGAAGTATTTCTACATTTCATATAAAAACGAACATCCTGACGAAGAAGTGGATCAGGAAAAGTTCCGCTACCCCGGTCCGAACCCGTTCACCAAGGAACAGGCCGTCCTGATGATGGCCGACTCTGTAGAAGCGGCTTCACGCAGCCTGCCGGAGTACACGGAAGAAAGCATCAGCACACTGGTAGATAAGATTATTGACACACAGGTATCTGAGGGGTATTTCAAAGAATGCCCTATTACGTTCAAGGATATAGCAACAGTCAAAGCACTGTTTAAAGAAAAGCTGAAAACGATGTATCACACCCGAATCAGTTACCCGGAACTAAGGAAGTAAGCAATCCTGCACAAGCATCTTCCAGTATATCAAGCACGTTCTCGAACCCTTGCGCACCGCCATAGTAAGGGTCGGGAACATAGTCTGCCACTTTGGTGCGGCAATAATCCGTCATGCGATGGATTTTCTTTTCCGTTTCCAGATCGGGAGCACGCTCCATCAGGTCCTCTATATTACGGTCGTCCATGCCGATGATCATATCAAAATGATAGAAATCCTCCGTACAGACAGGACGGGAACGATGGGTCAGATTGTAACCGCGGCGGGAAGCATGCATCCGCATACGGCTGTCGGGCAATTCCCCTCTATGATAACTCAGGATTCCGGCAGAATCCACCTCTATCTCGTGTTCCAGTCCTTTTTTCTTTATGAGAGTACGCATCACTTCTTCTGCCGAAGAAGACCTGCAAATGTTACCGAGGCAGACAAAAAGTATTCTTTTCATATATAATCTACAAATGAAGGTATTCTTTAAATGATTTCACATCACGGTTCATGATCAGCTCTTCAGGAAACCCGGTAAGCTGCAACAATTCATACAAATTATCGTAACGGGCTATATCAAACGAAATATGCGCGTCACTTCCCCAAATGACCGGAACTTCATATTTCTTGCATAAACGGAGAATGGTGAGGTTGTTCTCACGGGCATTGGGTTTGTTACGGGTGGGTTTTAAAGAACTGTTATTTATTTCCAATAAAGTATGGTGTTCTTTGGCTGCCAATACCATCGGTTCAAAATGTAACGCCGCCGTACCGTCTCCGGGGTGACTGATAATATGAATAAAAGGATTGCTGATAACCTGTACCATTCCATGGGTGTTTTCTTCTATCGTTCCATATTCATAACATAAAGAGTGGATACCCGCAATACGGATATCAAGCATCTTCATATAATCCTCGTCCAAATCGAGGTTTCCTTTACCATCCAGAATATTAATCTCAGCCCCCAACAACAGCTCCACCCCATACATCCGGCGGGGAACCACATGCAAGTTTCTAAAATAAATAGGATGGCAAGTACCGGGAACACCGGGCGAATGTTCCGTTATCCCTAAAACCTTCAATCCCTTATCGGCGGCAGCTTGCGCCATTTCTTGTAAAGTACTGAATGCATGCCCGCTGGCAATGGTATGGGTATGTACGTCTAATTCTATCTTCATCTTTATTTTCGTTTATCTTTTCTATTATCGTCCAGTGCATGGACCGGTTACTGTGGATCTACATCATAATAAACTAACAACGAACGGAAACGTTCATCTTCCAATATGGCACGTTGTACGGCAAGCAGATAATCACGCACTTTCTTTATAGAAGCATTCTGCTCCACTTTCACAATCATTTTTTTTATAAATAAGGTCTGGATACGGGCCACCGGCGGTTTGTCCGGACCCAATACCCTGTCGCCCAATCCGGAACGGAGTTGTGCCGCCATGGTATCCGCCGCCAAATCCAGAATATCCTCTTTGCGGTGTTTCAGATATACATAAATCAAACGATAATAAGGAGGATATTTGAACATCTGCCGTTCTGCCAATTGGTCATAATATAACTGCTCATAGTCATTATGCATCACTTGATGAATAACGGGTAAATCGGGCGATTTGGTCTGAAGGATAACCAGTCCTTGCTTATTTTTACGCCCGGCACGTCCTGCTACTTGGGCCATCAGTTGGAAAGCACGCTCATAGCTCCGGAAATCCGGGAAGTTCAACATCGTATCCGCATTCAGAATCCCCACCACACTGACATGATCAAAGTCCAATCCTTTGGACACCATCTGCGTACCAATCAGGATATCCGTCTTGCCCTGTTCAAAATCCGCGATAATTTTCTCGTATGCGGTACGGGTACGGGTGGTATCCAAATCCATCCGGGCGACTTTCGCCTCGGGAAATATCAGTTTTATATCATCTTCTATACGCTCTGTACCGAAACCGCGATGCATCAATTCCACTCCGCCGCACGCCGGGCAGGAACGGGGAACTTGATAGGTATATCCGCAGTAATGGCAAGTCAGCTGGTTCAGCCCCTTATGATACGTCAGACTCACATCACAGTTCTTGCATTTAGGAACCCAGCCGCAGGTATGACATTCTATCATCGGAGCGAAACCGCGACGGTTCTGAAACAGGATAACCTGCTCCTTACACTCCAATGCCTCTTTTATCTGCTTGACCAGCGCCGGTGAGAAAGGGCCCTGCATCCGCTTCTGATGCGCCAGTTCCTTGATGTCAACCAGTTCTATATGAGGAAGCCGGATATCTTTATATCTTTCTTTCAATTCTACCAAGCCATACTTTCCCGAGGTAGCATTAAAGTAAGTTTCCACACCAGGAGTAGCCGTCCCCAGCAGCACTTTCGCCTTGAACATAGAGGCCAGCATGATGGCTGAGCTACGGGCATGGTAACGTGGGGCGGGGTCTTGCTGTTTATACGTATTCTCGTGTTCCTCATCTATGATGACCAGCCCCAAGTTACGAAAAGGCAGAAAAATAGAGGAACGAACTCCGAGAATCACATCATAGCTCTTCTCTCCCAACTGTTTCTGCCATATCTCCACCCGCTCAGCGTCCGGAAACTTGGAATGATAAATACCCAGCCGATGTCCGAACACTCTTTTCAAACGCTCAGTTATCTGAGTGGTCAGTGCAATTTCCGGAAGCAAATATAAGACCTGCTTTCCTGTTTTCAGCACCTCCTGAATGAGGTGGATATAAATTTCCGTCTTGCCACTGGATGTAACGCCATGCAGAAGACACACATTTTTCTCTCTGAAGCATTGAAGAATGTTGCCATAAGCCTGTTGCTGCGCAATATTCAGCGGATTAATATCACCGGTATCCGAAATTCCTTTATCCAAACGTCCTATCTCCTGATGATAGACCTCAAAGACTTTCTTTTCGACCAATCCGTTAAAAACGGCCGCAGACCCTCCAGACTTTTCAAGCAGCTCTTTCTTTGTTACTTCCTTTAAAGCATACCCTCTGGCTACCCAACCGGACAATTCCACATACTTCATTAATATCATCAATTGTTTAGGAGCACGTGACAATTCATTGAACAGCCGTTGTAAGTAAGCCTCATCCGCTTCTCCGTTCACCAACCTCACCCTTGCCTCTGTACGCGGTTTGTAATTACGTTTCAGTTCCTCCTTGACAAAGATGGCCTCTTTGTCCAACAAAGACTTGATGACAGTCAACACATTTTTCAGTCCGCTGTTTTTTTTCCAACTGGGTTACACACTGTTCTGTATCCCGGCTCAACAAATCCAGAATTTTCTGCTCTTTCTCCGGTAAGGGTGCAGTGGCTTCAAAATCGGGATTATATTCCACCAACGTTTCGCTTTCCAGTTTCATACCCGAAGGGATAGCCGCCTTGTACACATCTCCTAATGTACAAAGATAATATTCCGCCAGCCATTGCCAGAACTCATATTGTTTCGGTAACAGTACCGGAGATGAATCCAGCACTTCAGCTATATCCTTCGTTTCATACCCCTCCGGGGCCGCATAATGTACATTTGTCACTATTGCCGTATAGAACTTTTTCTTTCCAAACGGAACAACCACCCGACAACCAATCTGTACCATCTCTTCCATCTCCTGAGGAAGGGAATAAGTGTATTGGTTGGCAATAGGTAATGGAACTATGACATCTACGAATTTTTTCATAGTGCAAAATTACAAAAAAGGAGGCATTCGTGAAGAATGCCTCCTTTTTATCTTTTATTAAATAAGGTTGTCTAGAACAAGTATGCCAAAGAAACTTGCCAAGTGTTGTTCTTTATATTAACAGAATGGTGTCCATCACCCGATTCACCCTCTGTATAATATTCATAAGTACCAGTCTTGCTCAGAGCAAAATTATAATTAACCCCTAACTGTAAATGACGTATCAATTTAAGACCTGCTCCTACATTGAAACTGGTTGTAGATTTTTTCAATGACAATTCACGCGTCCATGTTTTATTGCCAATATTAAAATCAAACTGGGGACCTGCAGCAATATAAGCACCCAACATGCTACCAAGACCAAAAGACCATTTCAAATTCACAGGAACTGCAAATGTCTTTAACTTCATTGTTTTCTCTCCATCAGCCCCTAAGTCTGTCTGAGAATATAAAGCGGCAACATCTGCCCCTATCCCGATAATAGGCAGGGTGAATTCAGCCATCGGACCCACAAAAAAACCAGTCTTATTATCCCCTTTAAAAGCATCCTTTGAAAAACTCAATTTTGAAATATTCAAACCACCTTTTACTCCAAAGTGCAACTGAGCCTGAGCAGGAGCAGCCATCATCAAACATACAGCTACCATTAATACACTAATAATCTTTTTCATGTTTGTCTATTTTTAGTTTACGCCACAAAGATAAACACTTTTTCCATGTATAATGTTCAATCTCCCGAGGAAAGTTACATTACGCTTTCCAATCCCCCTTCCAAGAAGAAATATCAAACAAATGATAGTATCGGCGAAACGGTACCATCATAGCGCATGAATCGGTACCGCTATAGCGGAGGAATCGGTACCACCTCAGCGCTCCAATCGGTACCAACGTAGCGCATGAATCGGTACCAGCAAAAGATTGACAATTCAGTTCTGTAGTTTAGTATAAACTTCATATCTTAAAGGTCCGATCAATCAATACCCTTTAAGATATGGCAAACAGCACATAGGCCGTGGAGTCTTAAACCGCTACAAGAAGTTGGCTGATGAAGCCAAAGTTGATTACGGCACAATAGGCCGGATGAGTGAAGGGCAAATCCATAGTCTGCTGCAGTCTCCACCAACCCCAAAACCTTCTGAACAGAAAAACGAGTTGAAAGAGCTGTTGCCAGACTATGCAGAAGATCTTGCCAGACACCGCCACCTGACCATACAGTTGCTACACGAGGAATATCTCAAGGAGCATCCCAACGGCTATGCGTACACGCAGTTCAAGATGCATATCCGTGATTATCAGTATGCTAACAACCTGTCTTACCACAACACTTACATCCCGGGATGTGAGATGCAGATTGATTTTGCTGGTGACAAGCTCTATGTTACAGACCGGAAAAGTCAGGAGCATATACCCGTAGTTGTCCTCTGCTGTATGCTGCCGTTCAGCGGTATGGGCTATGCCAAAGCCATGTATCATGCAAGCATGGAATACTTTTTCAGTGGCTTGTCGGATGCCATAACCTATTTTTGGGGGATGTCCTGAGGTGTGCAAGAGCGACAACATGACCCAATGGGTGAAAAAGTCAGACCGTTACGAGCCTACATTCAACAATGCTGCGCTGGAATGGTCAAGCTACTACAATACTACCCTGGAGGCTTGCCGTGTACGGAAGCCACGTGATAAAGGTCCTGTAGAAGGAATCGTATACAAGTTCTACCAGTTTATATATGCTGCCATCCGGCATGAAGTGTTCCATTCTTTGGATGAGCTCAACAGCCGTATCTTTGAATTGACAGACAAGTTCAATGACCGTCCTTCCAGAACTACCGGAAAAAGCCGCAGGAGTGTGTTTGAAGCCGAAGAACAAGGCTGTCTTGGGCCGCTCCCCATCACCCCTTTCCGCTTCCGTTACCGCAAGGAAGTGAAACTAACCGGTGATTACCATGTCACCGTAGGACGACTTGAAGAACGGCATCTTTACAGCGTCCCATACATTTATGTAGGACAAAGAGTAACCGTGGTCTGGGATACAGAAACCGTGGAAGTATATCTGAACACCCAACGAATAGCCCTGCATAAAAGAAGCTTCATAGCCGGACGTTCTACAGAGGACGCGCACATGCCTGAGAATCATCTGGAATACCAGCACAGCAAAGGACGAAATGCCGCCTTTTACCCGGAAGAGGCAGAGGTTATCGGCATGTATACACTGAAAGCCGTAGAAAAGGTATTGGCTTCACCGAAGTACGTAAGCCATGCCTACCGCTCTTGCGAAGGTATATTGTCCTTGCGTAAAAAATATGGTAAGGAAAGGATTGAGAATGCCTGCAAGCGTGTGTCTGAAAGCGGAACCGTAACTTACAGCATGCTCAAGAATATCCTTCAGAACAATCTGGATAAAGCTGAAAACCGACCCAATGTATGCCGTATCCCAACCAATGAATATGTACGGGGTGCAGAAGCGTTTTCCAACATTTAAACTCTTATTTATATGAATACACAAGAAACCATCATACAACTCAAGGAGTTGAAACTGAAGGGAATGGCGAATACGCTGGAATCCCTGATGACTCTTCCGGTGCAAAGCCGTCCCTCATTTGATTTTGCCATAGCCAAGATGGTAGAGGCAGAAATACTGGAAAGGAAGGAACGTAAAACAGAAATGTTCCTCAAAACCAGCAAACTCCGCTACAGTGCCATGATTGAGGATGTTGCCTGTGGAGCAGAACGCAACATTACAACTGAACAGCTGGCTGCACTGGCCGACTGTTCCTTCATACGCAGACATGAGAATCCGCTGATACAAGGTAAATGCGGCTGTGGAAAGACCTTCCTGGCATGCGCCATTGGCAGACAAGCCTGCACCTTGGGCTTCAGAACCGTCTATCTTAATATGAACCGGTTCATCGAGAAAATCACACTGTCCAAACTGGACAACACCTTCCTCAAGATGATTACTTCCTTGGAGAAGAATGACCTGATTATATTGGACGACTTCGGTCTGCAGCCGATGGACACCAATACCAGGTTGGCTCTGCTTCAGATCCTGGAAGAGAGATATGAACGAAAGTCAATGATCATCGCATCACAGCTTCCTATCTCAAAATGGTATGATTACATAGGAGACCCAACCTTGGCGGATGCCATTATGGACCGTCTCGTGGCCAACGCTAATAAAATTGAGTTAAAAGGCGAGTCTATGAGACAGCGAAAGAAAAAATAATATACATTTGCAAAGAATCTTACAGAACTGAATGCGGTACCGTTTGCAGCGTCATGACGGTACCGATTGCAGCGCTACAATGGTACCGATTACAGTGCTACGCATGGTACCGATTCAGCGCTATCGTCAAAACAAAAAACGGACAGAATTTTTTATTCTGTCCGCCATGTTCTCTTTCTAATATTCTTCCTCATTAAAGAAATTGTTTTACCCTTATTTTCAATCATTTGTCTAAATTACATTGTTGTTTAGACAAACAAACCACGCTATCTGAGACGAGATGAAGCGATTGAAAGAACAAATCGGACAAATTAATCTTCTACTTAATTTCAAGAATCCTATTTGTTAAAACTCTAACGCTACAAATAATACTAATCTTATAAAAGAGCCTTTTACCCTCATGCTCAGGAGGTCCTTATTAAAGAAGCATTATTAGCCCCACTAAGGCAAGTAGCCACACAAGGTCAGCAAAGCGCTTTCCTAGTTGAGTCTAAAACGAATCCCAAAAAGGAGATGACTTTTTCAAATCAGCCCCTTTCTTTTCGGACTGATTCAACTATAAGTCACCATTTATTAGAATAACTGTTATATTATTCATAATGCCTTGTTGAATTATATTACGCATCACATGTTATTATCCCTGTTTGCTTCGGGCTGGCATTTACTTACTCTCCCACAACAATTGCAGTACCATCGGTATCAACGCATTTCACTTCTCTGTTCGGAATGGTAAGAGGTGGAACAACGTCTCATGAACACCTATTTATAATTATTATTTTCTTATTCTTATTTAATAATAAATCAAATCAAAAAACTTTCTAATTCCAATTAGGAATAAGTTAAAAGAAATCGTTTTACTGTTTGCATTTCTCCATTTAATGGCTCTCATTTAATATTATAGTGAAGGGGTAAGAGTATCTACATAAACAGCAAACATTACTTTCTTTTCTTTATACATTCTTCAATTACTGTACACTAAATATATCAGCTTTTCACTTATTGATTTCAAAGCAAACCTACTTAGATTTTTTTTTTTATATTAAGTAAATATACAAAAATCCTATTAAATCGTTCTCTCTTCATATCTGATACATTCCAAAGCAAAGATAGTGATTTTCGGACAAACAAATCAATTATAAGTTTTTATAAGTACCTGAAATCAAATTTATTTCCAAAAACTACATGAATTATTTAAACTATCTTTTTCAGAAAACAAAATCCGACTATTAAAATCAGCTAATACTTTAGGTGAATAAATTCCAGAATAAGCTTTATCTCGTCCCATCAATACAGTAATAGCAGATGGGAATAGACAGTCCTTTACGCTGTTAATACACCTACAGCATACTCCGTCCCTTAAATGTCCATTTATACTCCCATGGTGAGATATTGCATAATAATGAGTTTGACTCATATACGGTAAGCATTTTCTCACATCCATTAATTTCCATCCATCTTGTTCCAGATCCCCTGGAAACACGAAATATGATTGATTATCAAACCATATATTATAAACACTTGATTGGTTATTAAAAGATAACTTAGAGTGAAAGGTTTTCTTATCTGGATACAGAATATTTATATTATTATTGCTATTATAAGTAAAAGGCTCTATGATTTGTGTCCCTAACACATATAACCTTTGCAATAAATTATTATAATTATGGTTTGCAATATTATATTTAAGGTTTATATAAACATTTGTATTAGCATCTATCAACCCTTGATTTATATAATATTGAAAGCCAGAGAAATGATCGTAATGAGGATGAGTTAACATTACGACGTCAATATGAATGGAAGAATTCAAGTGAAAGTTTTGTTTAACATGATTTATGCATTTATCAATATTAGAATTGTATTTACGATGTTGAATATAATCAAAATCAGAACAATCAACCATCCATATATGAGTATTATTATTAGATTGGAATACAATCAAAGTGTGGTTTCCATGTCCCACATTTACATGATATGTATACAAAGTAGAAATATTATCATATGTAGACTGTGGTAATTCTCTTTGCTGTTGTTCTAAATCCTCAATCAAACTTATATAGCGTCTTCTAATTTGCAATGCACGAGGATCTTCGTTAGCTATTTCATATTCTCCATCATTAACAGCATATACATACATGCCTTCTTGAATTACGTCTTTTTGTCGTTGTTCTACTGTCCTCCTTACATACCTTTTAAAATCCTTATTCTCTAATTCCCATTTTTTGATGTTTTTAGGTATATATTGCAAGAATGCTATTGTACTTTGCTCTAATTGCTTAACGCTTTCTACGTAATATAGGGTTTTCATAATATCTTAAAATAAGATTATTACATCTAAATTATTGACTTAAAAAGTATGCAACAAACCATCAATTACTATTCAAATCCAATATTTAGACAAATAAATTAATTCTATAAAGACTTTTCCAAATCATCCATTTCTTTACCTGCACGAGTAATATCATTAGATTGTGCATCACCTGTATATGACGATTTCGTCCCAATCCTACTTAGTAATATTTTATTATCTACACATCTAAAATAAACACGTATCCCTCCATATGCATGATTACGAAGTTCGTAGACATTATCAGCCTCACATTTCTTCACTATATTATCATCACCTTTTGCAGGAAATAGTAAGTTGTTTTCGAATGCTTTTTAAATAAAAGCATTATAAATTCCTGCAAATCAGGCTGACACCGTTTAAAATCACTAACAAAGGAATCACACATTAGGCATATATTATCCCCAAATAAATATTTTAACAAAATTAAATTTGAATCATCTATCTTGTTTGTTCCAATGACATGCGTTATAAAATTTTTAGTGTTTGCACCGTGCCAATTTACATTTTTCAATTCTGTATCGTTAACAAATATTTTTAGGCTGTCAACTTTCAAGTTTTTGTTTAAAGGCAACGACATAAAACAATATTGCAATTTATAAGCAATAAAGAGATCCGATGCATCCCTTCCATCAAACTTAATAGAACTATTCAATTCTTCTTCTGTAAATATTTCTTCAACTTTAACATCTAAATCTATTGGATACTTACTAAAAAAAAGAATACAACTTTTTACGATGATCTTTATATTTTTCTTTCTCATTAATCTTAAAATTATCAATAAGTTCTTTAAGAGTTTTCCCACAAATTAAAATACAAGAAGGCGAATTATTTGTGGGAATATATTTATTTATTGGCAAATTCTTATCTTTTGACAGGAGTATAAACTTCAACATTAAACTGTCAAACTCCTTATGAAGATCTCCATCAAAATGCGTAGGGTAATTTGAATTAAAATATAGTGTTATCATAATAACAATTATTAGTATCCGTAAACATTTCCAATAAACAATTTTCAACCATGTTAACATTAGCAAGCCCTACCATTCAACTTGATATACGACCAACTATATTCCAAGTTCTAATAACAATCAAAAAAAAAAAATTATCGGGCAACAATTATTTACAATAAATCTGAAGCATTCACTTCAAATTGATCAAACATTCCTTCTGGCCATTTCTTAACACGTCCATTATCATCCATCTCAATAGGAGTTACATTAGAAGTACCTTTATCTTGCTCAAACCAATGAGTTATAACCTTTTTTCGCAAACCCCTTATTATTCTTTGCGTATATTCTAATACCATCAAAAAGGTGATCACTATGTGTCTCAACAATAATCTGACATCCACAATGTGCAACCGCTGCTATTAATTTTCCCATTTCTGTTTGTCCCCTTGGATGCAAATGAGCTTCGGGATTTTCCAAAATAACCAATACATTTTTTTGAACAGCTCCTAAAAACAAGGCAACAATTATAGGTAAAGTATAACTTAACCCAAAACCAACATTCTTAGCTCTATACCCATTAAACAAAGAAAAGGATGTATCAGCTTTCTCTATAATATTATAATCAAATTGAATGCCTGGTGTTATGGTTCCTAGCCAAGCCCTTAAATTATATAAAAAGTATCACCCTCCGATTTAGGGTGAATCAAACATTTGTCAAGAATATCTTCCGAATGTATTTGAATACATTTTATAACATTTTCACCTTTACTACCCAGTACACCATCAGATAAAAGAGGAATTGAGACTAAAGGACCATACCTATCGGCAGAGATAAATATTAATTCTGGAAAGCTGTCAGCATATGCAGTCACACTGTCCAAAGGGGAGTAACAAATCATATCATCCTTACCATATTTGGCCTCGATAGAAAATGGTAAAGTAGAATAAGGATTTTGAAGTTCCTTATAATCCCCATGACCCTCCAACAACGGATTTTCAAAACGCTTCGAATATCTGCTTAATATTTGTAAGGATTGTATTACAGAACTCTTTCCACTACTATTCAGTCCTGTTAAAATATTCAACTGATTTAAATCAATAGTGTCTTCTTTAAAAGATTTAAATCCTTTAATTACAAGTTGGTTTATCATGATATATATTCTTTTAAAAGGTTATTCAACTTATCAAAACGAAATTTAACAGCTGCATGCTTCATGCTATCTCTAGAGATTGATATAATAAAATCAGTATTATCCAAGAGTGGTTTATAAGCATCCAAGAATTGCCTTCTGTTAGACATCAGCTTGTCAAATTCATCATCTGTAATATTTGCTAAAAGATTACTCCAAGTTTCAAATAATGATTTATTTATAGGAGAACGCCTTAAACCTTCATAACTTTTCCTAAAAGCATGATTACCAAATATTTTATGACATCTGATCATTGCCTTCTTAAATGTACAAATAATTTCATCCTCACTCATTATTTTAACACTTTCCAGTGTTATCCAACCAGACATTATTCTTTTACTTAATTCTCTAGAATTCAATTCAGGTATAGAATTCAATAATATCATAGTATCGGAGAGCCATGTGTCAACAGTAATCGTCTTATTATAAAATACATAATTACGAATCATAAAAGATATAAATCTAAGAATCAACTCCTTATCTTCCATCCTCTCTGTATGTATAGAATGATCTGTTGCTATTTTGAACTCCTTCAATCCTGACAATTGATTTAAAAGTCTTGTAGATCTACCAGTATACAGTGCATTCCTTATCTCCTGGCTGCTTAAAGGCATTCCACCAGTATTTAATCTCTTAAATACATTCCTTTTTACTTCTTCTGGAGTTCCCTGGATTTATAATAGTAAATGTAAATGTCGTTTCTAAAATTCTATTTTGTAAATTAGTGGGTAAATCATTTAATGTAAGATCTTCAAGATCCGTCCAAAACTCAAGTCCTTGTAATTTAAAGCCTGACCCTTTCTTATTTAAATTCTTGCTTGGATCTTTTAAATACTCTTTTCCTAAAACAAAATCTCTCAAAGTACTAATTCGCTGTAATCCATCAACAACAGTCCAATTAGATTTTTCATCACTTGAAACATAAAACATTGGAATTGGAATTTTCAGCAACAAAGACTCTATTAATTGAGACTTTCTTTTTGATCCCAAACTTCTTGCCTTTGGAAATCTGGATTTAAAGTTATAGTACCTTGCTGAAGTCTTCGCATTAAGGTTTCCATAGTTATTGGTTTCGTATCAATTGAAATTTCTTCAGGATTAAAAGGATCCTCATGTTCATCATCCAAAGATTCTTCTATACCCATTTGCTTATTCAAAAGTAGACATTTGACAATTTTTGACATATTTTCATCGAAAGCTTCATCATGTAAAATTTCACCATTATCATTTTCTACTTTCCAAGAAAAATCTTTAGCATCCACAAAAAAAGTCAAATAATATTTATTATTTGAATCTATTAAAGCATAAGAGTCACTTCCACCTTCCAAAGCTGTCAAATCAATACTCCTGCCATTCTGTAATTTAAAAATATATGCCATAGGAACCGTATTTTAACTTATTCACTATTAATTATATAAATATCATAAATCTATATTATGGTATAAAAATAACACTTTTTATTATCAATAATATATATATACATCAAAAATATATCTTATATCTAAGATACGAATAAAAACATATGCTATACAAGTTTGTCATATTCTACCTTAATATCTGATGCTAGCATAAAGTTTTCATCATTTTCTTTATAAGGCTTCACCCTTCTATCTTCCAGAAAAAATATGATAAAGAGTATATACCAATGATTCCAAAGTCTGCTGACGAACTTTAGATTTTAGCTGACATTCCCAAATAGTAATGCAATGCCATCCCATTGATGCCAATTGACGCTGTTCTTCAACATCACGACTCCGGTTTCTTTCAATTTTCTCACTCCAAAACTCCACATTGGTTTTAGGAAGAACAAAATACTTACATCCTTGATGTCCGTGCCAAAAACATCCGTTCACAAAGATCACCGTTCTGTATTTACGCAAAACTATATCCGGATGCCCTGGAAGCCGCGGATGATTTAACCTGTATCTAAACCCACGGCTAAACAAGAACTTCCGAACCAACAATTCAGGTTTTGTATCTTTCCCTTTTATTGCCGACATGCAACGATGCCTTTGTTCTTTATTGAGTTTATCCATTATATATGAAACATATAGTTCTTATATTCTTTGTTCGTATAATTTCAGCATCAAATCATAAGATATCAGCTCTCCAGGTTTCATTTTGGAATATATATTAACCTTCGAGTTGCCAAGAGAAATATAAGTTGAAAGATTGAGTTTCAAAGACATCCGGCCTTTTGCTCTTGAAAAAGAAACTTTATCAACCTTATAATACCCATCAATTGATCCTGCAACCATAGGCAAGAAATATTCTATATCCATAATATTAACAGATGTCGGTATCTTCTCCATCGTGTATGTCTTTGACTGATGCACTGAAAAAATGCCATAATCAGTATCAGCCTTTCTTACAAACCCTGTCAATATATTATTAATTTCCAGCTTCGTTTTCTTATCAAGAGTGCCGACATTATCCACACCTTCAATTTGGAATTCATTATCAAGCATGAAAGGGTTACTAACATAGAAATGAGTATGCAGTGTATCTAATAATTCTTTGTTTTGAATAATCTCCTTTCCGACAATTTCAGATTTAATACCAAGTGATTTCCATATACCGCTATCTTCATCTTTCATCAAAGCAAGAACCAAATAATTACTATCAGTCTTCGGGCGATACAGTTTTCCGTTCAAGCGCTGAAAATTATCTTGGATAAACTGATAACAGTCCATACCGTCACGCGGCTGTAAAGTTCTGAATGTGTATAGTCTATTTAGAGTATCTTGAATCTTACTTCTGAATTCCTTACGTACATATTCTCTCCATACAGTTTGAGAACTTTTGTTATTACGACCATACAAGGACACTATATATAAGAAATTCACATCATAATGGCACAACAAAAGAGTGTCACGATCAAATAACCTGTTTTCAAACTGGCGATTTAACTGGACACCACCTTCTTGAGACTTCAGTTCCTTATCATCAAACGACAAGAATCTGGCTCCGCTACTTCGTCTATTCGGAATTCTTGCACTAATGAAAAAGTTAGGAATAGGATTATATCCTTCTGTCAACTCATCCCTTAACTGCGGATGACCATCATTCCCATCACCATCCAAAAACAAGTTTATATTCCATTGTATAACATTTCTCGCATAAGTATATTGCTTGTAAACAGACTTTTCACCGAGCAATGTCCTGTCGTTTTTAGAACGTTTATAATATTTACTGTCACCTATGTAGTAAGTATGATCAGCAGGTAAATCAGACTGTTCAATAACTCCTTGACCTATAAACATATGGTCAACCAACTTTCCGTCCTTCTGTTCAGTCAGTTCCTTAGGTAATTCTTGCTTATCATTACCTCCGACAAGAGTATCAATCATCACTTCAAAAATGTGATCGAAATCTTTGGCAAGCAAAAAGTCTTCAGCCTGTCTATTCATGGATATTTTATACTCCCTATCAAAGAAAGCATAACACAAATCCCATATTCTTAAAGCCTTATCCGAAAAATATTTGTACTTAATCTGTTTCAGCCGTCTGCACCCCAAATTTTTTCTTTATGTATGTGTTTTTCAGCTTTTCGGGACTTATAAGCTGGTAATGTATGTTTATTTCAAAAGAAAAGCCGTGTGTCTCACATATATAATTCAATATAGAAAAATAGATGATCAACAGTTCCTCGTCGAAATTAACCATCTTCTTCCTGTTTACCGGCTCAACGTAAACAGGAGTTCCATTCTGAATAAAAGCTTGTGATGACGCAATAGTCTTACTCCAATTGATTCTGTTATATCCGGAATGTACGTTCTTGGCAATGAACGTGAAATAATCCTGGTTATTTCTGTTGAAGTCTCTAAGTGCTATAATCACATCAAGCAAAGTGTTATGCTTTTTGCTTTCTGCCTCGGCTTTCCGTCTGATAATCCTTACTCTCGAGTATATTGTCATTATGTGTCTGCTTATATACACTTATAGTCCTATAGACCCAAATAGAAAGCGTAGAAAGAAACTCCTTATATTCTTTACAGCCTTCCTCTGTAAATTTTGATTTTATTTTCTCTGATTCAAAATCAATAATCTCCTGAGGGATGCTCGAAGATGGTATCATCACCACTTTCTTCATTCTGCTCACCGGTCAAGACGACTTTTGGCAAAAAAGAAAATTACATCCTTTGCAGCTTGACTATAGCAATAACCTACATACCCAAAGGAGTATTGGTCTTCTTTTACAGGGACAGACACAACATCTTTGAGTACATCTCTGACTGTCAGATTACCTCTGACTGTATCATTCAGATTATATGGGTAGCCTTCAATGAATAATAGCATAAATTCTTATAATAACTTTTCTACCTTCAAATTCCAATCCACTGGTATCGCATTTATAAGACTATCCATAATACCTTGTCCTCCCCATCCATTTGTAGATACATAGATAGTCTCTCCATTGCACTGTATTGCATTAACTCTAGGAGATTTATCTGTTCTCTTATCATAATCTTCCTGAGTTTCAATAAAATGAGAAACAAAGTTTCCTAAAGACTTCCATATATCAACCACTTCCGAAGCAGACATTTCCGGATTCTTTTCTATGTATAGTTTAACCAACTCTGTTGCAAGATTCCTCTTAGCGTATTCACCGATGCCATTTATTGAATATTTTGTTTTATCTTTACCTGTTCCACTATTACTTTCTTCCTCGGATTCATCATTTTCATCATCCTCATCCACAAGCTCTTGAAAACGATTCACTCCAAGATAATTCATCATACCAACAAGTTTCTGTTTTCCTCCATCACCATATAATTCAGAAAAAAGAAACATCCTCTGTATCACTAACCTTGAAAATATCTCCCTCACCATCTTTGCAGACATCATTCCATAGATAGAACAGAATCTTATTTAACAACATTTTTTCAGTGATTATTCCATTGCTCGGATTAACAAAATAGTCACCAAGCATCTTGTCTTCAGAACTCGTTGATTCAAAAATACGCCTGTTTATTTCTTTCTGAAAAGATACCCACGAATAAGTTTCTCCTTGAATATCAATCACCCAATTAGTATTTTTATATTTAATTGGCTCGTATTCCCAATCCCAACGTCTTTTGAACGCACTGTCAATAGGAAATAAGGATTGGTCGGAAGTATTCATTGTGGCATAGATATAAAGGTTTGAAGGCAAACAAAGTTCTCCATCTTTAATAGCATCATTATCTTCACCCATTTCATCTTCAAGAAAAGCCTTCAAATCGGCATCTGCTTTAATTGTGTATTCAGAAACCCCGTATTCATCCCTGTCAAGCAATTGAAATAAATCACCGAATATCTGAGCACAATTTCCTCTGTTGATCTCTTCTATGATAAGATACACGTTTTCATCAGGTCTTCTATATGCCTGCATATAAGCGTTCAAGAAAGCCTGGGGAATGAACTTATATGTAATTATGTCTTCACTCAAATCCTCACCATCCTTTAATCTTACAGTTTCTTTTCCAAATAATCCATATAATGGGCGTTGACTCCTTGTTGGTTTATATGCCCCAACAAATGTTGAATAATCACTATCCGGATGAAATGTAATTCTAAAAATATTTTCCTTCGAAACACCTTCCAATTGCTCTTTTATTCTGTGAGACTTTCCCGTACTGGAGCACCATAATAGATTTGCTGACGACTATTATCATCAGCAATATTAAGACTCTTTTTTAATGGTTTGAAACTGTCAGCAACATCTTCTAATTTAGCTATTGTTATTTCAATAGCTTCTTTGTCAAGACAAATCTCTGTATCAGAATCAATATCATCTAATTTGGGTTGATTAGCCCACATTACAACTTTACTTAATGTTGAAAACAATGGTTTAGTTTGTACAGTAGAATTGGCGTTTGCTACCGGATCTGTAAAATATTCAGAACCATTATTTCTCCAAGGAGTTTCCTCATACTCTGTCAAGTTTTTAAAGACTTCAATATGATTCAATATATCTTTTAAAGTCTGCAAAATATTATCTAATCCTATTTGGAAGAACTTAATTCCACCACGTCTGCCAGAATTACTAAAGGTTATAAATCCTCCTCTTTCACTCAACTTAGCTTTAAAATCACTAGTATCAGACGCATTATTCAAAAACGAAAATAAATCTTTCATAATCTTATTACAACAATTGTTTAACTATTTCCTCGGCCAACCTTTTAATAACAGGAATAGCAACGCTATTTCCAAATTGCCGATATGCTTCTTTACGTGATACTACAATTTTAAATTCAATGTTTGAACTATTGTTATTAAAATTGTTTGCACATTCTGGATGTTCCCAACCATTACCTAAAATACGATAGCCCTGTAATCGTCCGGCTTCAACAGGAGTTAACACACGAGGGTTAAGCCCTTTTTCTGATTGGTCAATAAGTATTTCACTTCCATCTTTCCAATATCTAGCAGAAATAGTACTTGTATAAATACTATCAGCATTAAATAAAGAATAGCCAAATCCCTTTCCGTTCTGCCTGTTTCGTTCTTTCCTCTTTTGATGTCCTTCCCACATTCTATCACTAATCGTATAATGTGAATCCAATGTAGCTAATGGTTCAAATATATCCGAAACTTTGGTTGAAAGTGTTCCATTTTTCAATTTCTCCTTTTCATATATTGTAGAACCATCCTCTGCAATTCCATATGGGAATTTAAAAGCCTCGACATCTATCTGCTTTTTATACCATGCAATAATAAATAGACGTTCTCTATTTTGAGGAACTCCAAAATATTTTGCATTTAGAACTTCAAATGAATAACCATATCCTAATTCTTCAAGCGTAGCCAATATAACTTTAAGAGTATTCCCTTTATCATGCGTTTTTAATCCACGCACATTCTCTAAGAACAACACCTTTGGTGGACACCCTGCATTTATTTTCTCTTTGATAATATTAGCTATACTAAAAAACAAAGTACCTCTTGTATCTTCAAAACCTCTTTTTAAACCAGCAACAGAAAAAGGTTGGCATGGGAATCCACCGCAGCAAATATCAAAATCAGGAATCTCATTTGGTATAGCATCATTTATATCTTCATTGAAAAAAAGATACTTTCCATCTTTATCTTTTTGAAAAAGCTCAGGTTCTATATCCTTATAATTTGCTTCATAAGACAAACGTGCATTTTTGTCCCATTCACTGGCAAAAACACATTTGCCACCGACATAATGCATTGCTGTATGAAAACCACCAATACCCGCAAACAAATCAATAAATGTATATTTCTTTTTCGTCATTTTCCTGTTTATTCAAATGGTTCATATAAATCTTTCAAATCACACTGCAATATCTGAGAAATCTCAATCAACTCTGGAGCACTCGGTTGTGTCGTATTGGTACACCATCGACTTATTGTCATCTTTGACACTCCAAGTTGTTCTGCCAAATATGTCTTTGTAACCATTTTATCTGCAAGCACCACACGAATTCTGTTTTTATATACTTTCTTTTCCATAGAAAACATTTCTACATTTATGTGCAAATTTACACATAAATGTAGAAAGTATCAAGCAAACATAATTATATAGACTAACGTCTTCTATAACTTCTCATTCCATTCAGCCTCTTCACCACCCCTACCGCAAACAGCAAGCATCTCCTACGATATGTCTCTTCCTCCTCATCCGGCCTACGTCCATCCCAAGGAAGATCGGAAGTAGAACCTCCTCCACCGGAAGAAACAGTAATCGGTGTTCCCCCTAAAAGCGCATCAGCAATGGTAAATATTTGAGAACGGAAAGATGGAACAGACAATTGGTCAAGTATTGTTTCCAAAGTTGATTTCAAATCATCATTACTTTCAGACAACATCTTAACTTCCCTTCTCAATTGATTAAGTTCGCCATAGTCTGCCAATACATTATGTTGTGCAGCCTTTACTTGGCGTTCAGCTTCATTCCTATAAAGAGTTTCTAACTTACGAATTGCAGAAGTAAATTGTTTAGCTATCTCTTGATTCTGAGTTTCAATCCACTTGTCAGTACCAAACAAAGGAACCTTTCCTGAAATACGAGGCGGGTCAAAATCAACTTTATGGTTACGGAATGGCTGTATTACGGAACCTGCCATCTCAAGATCTTTGGTTAATCTGCCCAAAGCTTGTTCTTTTTCATGAAGTTTACATACCTTGTCTTCAAGTTTGATTTGATACTCTGAAATCTGTTTCTGTATCCTAGCCTTTTGAAAGTCATATTCCCGAAGAAGAATTTTACCAGAAGCTAAAGACTTGTCAATTTCTTCAAGTTGTGATTGAGAACTGGATATCTGCGACTCCAACTTTCTCATCATTGTCTGTAATCCCTTAACAGCCTTCTCCGCTTGTTTTGCCTCTTTTGTCAACTTTCGGATATAATCACGTTTATTCAAATGCATTACATTACGACCTTCAATACTATCACCACGTTCCAGACCGTATTTACTTCCAACCTCTTCATACAAAGAAGTATGCATATCCTTTAATATTTTTCCATATTCATACCTGTCTTTCCCAAATTTTGCAGACCACATGACACATTCGCGTCCACTTTTTTTGGGCGTACACCCACTGGCACAATCAAAGCATGAATATGAGGTGAAGTTTCATCCAAATGAACCTGAAATCCGATAATATTCTCCCTACCATAGCGACGAGAACACCAATCATAAACGTCCTTTGCCCAAAGCTCAACTTCTTCACATCTACGTAAATGACTATTGTCGGCATTCTTTTTCCATGTTCACAATCTGGCTGCCGAAAGCCATCTGAAGTGTACGATCATGGTTACCGCCAAATAAGAATCGAGCACAACAATTCGGCTGAATCTTACTGTCAGGCTTAAATGGCTTCCATCCAAGTTCAGAAAGTCTTTCCTGTAATCTGACATCAAGAGACTTCGGATGATATCCCAACGGATATATTTTTCCATCAGGACCTATTTCAAAATTCAACTTCATTCTAGCCTTGTCATAATGGTTAGTAGGATCCTCATTTTTCCTATCTATTTTTGTTTCATTCCAACGTCTTTCGTTTTCATTAGCCTCGGCTGCATTCAATGATTTCGCAGCTTCGACATGCATGGCCTGTTTTATATCTGTATTCATAAATGTCTTTACAATATGTGTTCATTCATTATTGGAGCTTGCTCCTTAACCAGTCTGTAATGCCAGACAATGACCAGACTTTATTGCCTGTAGGCAAAAAGTCCTTATTGTGTTATGGACTTTCTATAAATCCATGGAACAAGTTCCTTTACTATTCAATAAGTTCCAGATCAAATTCATCAATGAGCAACTGCAATGCTGGATTACGCTGTATCATCTGATGGAGTATCTGTCTCTTTGATGGTGAATACAAAAAGAAGTCTGCAATATCCAATCCTTGGCTGCGTTGCTCTTCATCGGATGTACATTCCAAAACATTGGATACAACAACCCGTTTGCATATTCCTGATAACAAAGCAGACTTTTCTTTCCATTGTTCAGTTGCTCCTAAATCAGGGATGAGAGTAACTTCCCTTCCTTTGAGAACCTGCATAGCTTCACTGTTGAAACAACCGTTCTTTCCACCTGTTGCCAGCCATATATAATCGGGGATAAAATGGCTCATTACAACAGCAGTCTTTTCACTTTCTACCAGCATTACCGGAAACGATGATTTTTTTAGAAGATGTTCTCCGTACAAACACTGCTTCAAATGGAAATCCTGCAACTTTAACTCGGAATGTGCCCAGCTGACAAAAGCCTGAGGCTCTTTAACCCGATGACCTGTCTCAGCATTATAGCACATTACCTTTCCTGTTCTTACTTGTCCATTTATATCTATCTGCCAGAAAACAGTTGAACCTCCCCATTTTGCAGATGTTCCTATACGATACATGTCAAATAACCTGTTTGTTTCATTTTCACCAAATACGCGACAGAAATATTGATACAAAGGGTTTATTGAATAATGTGACTGACTCCTTAACACATAAGATGAAGGAATATACGAAGGGGTAATACAAACGGATGTTTTATCTACAGACTTATAAGAGGCTGAAAGTAGTGACTTACCATTATCCACATTCATTTCCAATTTATCAGGATTATCTTTGAAATATTCCTTTGGCGTATAGTGATAGCCACAACTGTTTTCATGATCACACTTACCGACATTGTTTGGAAAGATTATGCTGCCCAATTCATCAATATACCTGACAAAACATCGGCTTTTACCACAACTCGGACATGTAGTCTTGGTTCGGGTTTGTATTTCTGTAAATGAAATCTGTATTCACCCATGGTTCTCTGATTTTAGTGTTGTTGCACTCTGCACTTTTGCACTTTGAGAAGATTGCACAGTTTCTTGACGTGATGAAAGTGCAATAGTGAGGTGCATCAGTGTTTTCTGTCATAAGTTTACGATAAACTCCATGCTGAAGCTTCTCTATAAGAGGGTGCTGAAGCCGACACAATTGGTCAAGCGCATAATAAACAGATCGTCTGGACATATCAACTTTTCTACCGGCAATAACTGCATCCCCAGAAGTAAACCTCTCTCCTAGCAGGGAGAGCCAGGCTTCCTTCGTTTCACCAATACTGTTTGTGACAATGGTTTCCTGAATCCTCCGGTATGTTTCCTCATAATAATCAATCATACGGATTGCTGATTCCACGGAATCCTGTTCGACATATTGCATATCGCCACTATCAGTAGCCCATTTCATTACCGGAACAATAGGGAAAGACGGGCTACATGTCCGTTGAGTTTCATCTTGCGGCTTTCAACATCGGCATCGTCCTCAATGGCATTTACTGCATCAATTATTCCATTATACCATTCATAAAAGCATTCTTCCGCATCATCAGACATTGTAAGGATACGAGGATTTACCGTTGTTCCTTTGTCATCAAGAATACAAGGGATGCTGAAAACTCTGTTGATTATTGTCCTCCATTGATTCATGATGTCAGGACGAAGTGTATTTCTTTCTTCCCGTCGCCATCCGGATATCTTCCGGTTTTTAGGATAGACAAACAGAAAGCGATCAAGCAACCCATTGGCAAGGAATTCTGTACGGAAGACTTCCTGCAGCATATTTGTCTGTACTGAACCTATGACATTTATACATGGATTCTTGATTAGAACAGGACGTGATTCTGACTTGCGGATAATCTTTAACGGCTGTCCGCTATAAGCTGTCAGCAAATCTTCAATAAGGTTGTTCTTGCTATTATACCTTTTGACAGAATTGAACAAAGCCAGAATTTCATCGACTACCAATGTTATTCCGCGCTGATTATGCTGATGAATATTCATCATCGCCTCAGGAGTGGAATCATAAATGACAGTAGTTATAAAATTAGGTTTTTTGAGCAACCGCTCTTCCCCGTCAGTACCGTGCTTACCTGCTGACATGGCTCTCTCATATTCATCGTATTCTTCGTTATATTTCTCATGCAGCCGGTCATCATACTCATTTATCGGCTTATAAATAAAACCTAGAGGAGGAGTCTTTCCAAGTCCGGGACGACCTACCAACATCATATAAAGGGAAGGGCAAGTCTTCCACTCTCCCTTTATACGGATATGACAAGAATTACCTATTGCAGTAGCAACGGCGGACAGAATAATAGACGCAGTATATTCCACATTAAAATTTTCGTATCTGGCAAGGTTGAGGATAATCTCCTGTATTTTGTCCGGAAAGGCATCCAATGGAAGACCTGTTTCCGGAATACTTTCCACTTCCAAACGAAGCATGTTGGTCAAATGAAGAGTATCAAACATAACCACCTCCTTCCTGTTTTGGAAGTTCATCGCCAATAGCGAAAGCTTCATAATGGAAACGACGCAGAAAACGGTCAACGTCTTCCTGCGTGTACCAGTATTTATCACCTTCACGCGAGTAGCCGAGATAACCGTTGTCACGCAACTTCTTCAGATACTTCTCTCTCACCCCTAATTTTGCCATCAAAGTTTTATTATCATACAATTTATGTTTGTCTGACAAAAACTGCGGCAATAATTTTTCATGCTTTTCCAATATGGCGAGAATCTTTTCTATAAGTTCTCGATCGCACGGAGTTTTTTCTAATTTAACTTCAGCCATATTCTACAGTTTTATGGCTTAAACTTCCTTATGCACATTCGGATCTTAAGCCGGGTTATTTGTCACGGTACGATTGTGCACATCGTCCGTAACCACTGCGAATTTAGTAAGTCCTTAGGGGCTTAAAAGTTAGGATAAGTTAGACTAACATGTTAGGATGATGTTAGGATAGATTAGGATATGTTAGGACTGGTATTAGGATGAAATTAGGATTAGAATCGCAACTTACTGATAATGAATAAAAAAAGAGTAGCACACCTGCTACTCAAAAGAATTTATCTATTTCTTCTGATTTAAATGGGACTATTGCATCTTTTCTATTAGCTCTTGACTGTCCCAAATCTTGTATTTGAAACAAAACTTTTAATTCAGCATCTGGGAACATATCTTGTCTTCCGAATTTCCAGAACGTTTTTTTCTTCTATTTTAGAATAATTCGGTTTGTCTCCACAATATATCCTACCACACATATATGCCAGAAGAACCTTTGAATTATTCCATTTATAAAAGCTGCCACATTCCGTAATATATCCGGCTTCTATTGCCTTGGCAAAAAACTTTTCTGGCTGTATCTGTATCTAATATTTTCGGCAAAACGACCTCTCCTTCATTGCATACAGGATTTTCCTCCTGTTTAGAATCCTCAATGAGTGCTTCATTTTTCACTTCGGTTATTTTCCCATTATTTTTCTCTTTTAGTTTCTCCGCACAGAAAGCTAAAGCTGCTCCGGAAATCAAAGTGATGATAGCACCCCAAAATTCTACAGAACCAGTTTTATCCTCACCAACGGGATTTATAACTCCAATTCCGATAAGTAATAGAGTACCAGCGAATAAAGTTATTGCACTTGACCAAAGTATCGTTCTTGCATGTTTCTTAAAAACAAAAGATAAAGCAAGTATGATGACACAAATACCAATAATCAAAAATATTACTCTTAACATAAAACACATTTAATTATTTGTTCAAAAACAAACTACTATAAATTAATGATAATTATATTATCTCAAGTGAAGCAAATTCATCTTTTAGACGTGCCACTTCCGAGGACAGTGTTTCCGGAAGGAAGCGGGCATAGACCTTCTCTGTGACATCCGTACTTCCATGCCCAAGAAGACGACTGACTACAGACATAGACAAGCCTTTATTCAAAGCAAACACAGCAAATGTATGTCTGGCCACATGCATTGACAAGTTGAAAGGTAACCCAATCTGTTCTCCTACCACTGCCAAAGACTGGTTAATACATTTGGTTGCGTTATTACGAGCCTTATAAAGAGCTTCTTCATCATCAAGTTCCAGATTTTCCTTTACCAGATTAAACACATAGCGGCAGCCTTCACGTTTTTCTTGCCACTGCCTCAAAATATGTATAGCAGGCTCTGTAAGAGGAATCACATGGCGTTTGTTTGTCTTTATCATAATCTTCCTCAATTCTTTCTTTTCAAAATTTACATGTCCCCACTGCAATGTCATTACATCGACAACCCGCAGTCCGCAAGCATGAAAAGCAAAGAAAAACATTTCAAGAAACTCTTTTCTGCGTGGTTCCTGACAGGTTTTGTAATATTCCATGAGAGCCTGCATTTGTTCTTTATTCAAACTCTTACCGTCAAATTCACTCTCTTCCTCAGATAATGAAGTTTTGGTAATGATACGCATATCTTGAATCCTCGCATTTATAGCGGGTTCCATGATATTCATTTCACATGCATAAGCACAAGCTTTCAATATCGGTGTCAGTGAATGGTTTATCGTGGCATCGGTATTCTGTTTGACTTCTCTACGCCAAGCAATATAACTATCCAACAATTCAGGTGTTACATCACCCACATAGATAGAATCGTTTCCACATGTCGCCTGCTTGGTAGCTCTTAAAAAAGTCTGGAAGATATTCATGCAACTTCTTCCGTTCTCATATCGACTCCTTCCTATTCTATTTCTTGAATAATCGGAAGAAAGACGCTCCAATGTGAATTCAACAAAATCTTTTCCTTGATCACGACGTGAAAGAGGTTTGTCTGAGAGGAAACCGGATATAACATCAGCAGTAATCTGATTAGGATGTTTCTCGTTATACTCTGCCAGTTGAGAATCTATACGTTCAACACGTGATAACAAGAGTTGATTGAGCCGTTTAAACTCACTACCATAACTAACACGAATCTCACCCCGTCCCTGATTACCGTTCTGATTCCAGTCCGCAACTTTAACAAAGACATTTGTAGTCTTACGGATTATTTGCCTGTTCCAAGTATATTCCAACTCAATAGGATAGGCTTTCTCTTTATCTATCACCTTCGGAGTGCGAAGACGATATTTACCCAACGGATATAGTCTTTTTGGTCTTCCCATATGCTTTTTCCTCCTATTTTAATATTCCTGAGGAGAAGCAAAGGTAATGTATTTTAGACAAACAAACTCCGGTTTTGAGAGGAAAAACCGTAATTTAGACAAACAAATCACACCTTAAAAGGCCTTAAAACACCAACGCGACAAACAAATTATCTTTGTCTATCGCGTTGATATTCAATTATTTAACCTGTCTGTAGGCTATTAATATTCTTCCTCATTAAAAAAGAAATCCTCTTTGCTCGGATAATCCGGCCAAATATCTTCTATACTTTCATAGATTTCGCCTTCATCTTCCATCTCTTGCAAGTTTTCGATTACTTCCAACGGAGCGCCCGAACGCATTGCATAGTCAATCAACTCATCCTTTGTAGCAGGCCAGGGAGCATCCTCTAACTTCGAGGCCAATTCTAATGTCCAGTACATAGTTTTCTTATTTTTTAAGTAAATACTTTTCTTTCGTTCTCTAATTAGCCGCAAAAGTATAATAAATTATTTCATTTGCAACTTTTATCCCAAAAAATTTCATCCGTTTTAGTTAAATGATTTAACTTTCGGGTCAAAATGAATAAATAATCAGATAAACGGTTGACAAATGCTGTTACACGGGCATCTATGTCACATTCTTCAGCCAATGCAAGAATACGTCGCTCGGCACGGCGACACACCGTCCGGCAAATGTGCCCAACGGCTGCTCCACGGTCACCCCCCGGCAGAATAAAAGCATTCAAAGGAGGAAGTTCATTGTCAATTACGTCAATTGCCTGCTCCAACATCCGGATGTCTTCATCCTCTATACGACTTTCCATACGCAACTTGGTCTGTGTCTGATCCGTTGCCAGATACGAACCGACAGAGAATAATTTATTTTGTATACGAAAAATGATTTGTTTATCCTCCTCATCCGTCAAATACGTTTGCAACAATCCCAAATAGGAGTTCAATTCATCCACTGTGCCATAGGCTTCAAGCCGTATATGCGTTTTCGGCACCCGGGTACCACCTACCAATGATGTGGTTCCCTTATCACCTGTTTTGGTGTATATCATGCTTTTCTTCATGGTTCCGGTTATAAAAAATTTACAATATAATGCTGTTTATATCTCGCTTTATCAAAAAAGACCAACCCTATGTCATACAAATCAAAAGTGATACCCGTCGACTCACTGGCTACAATTTGCTCCCACCATTTCCGTTTTTCCTTCGATTCATGAATTCCTCCGACAATAAAGCAACTACGAGGTCCGGCATAAGGAAGTACCAGTTCAAAAACTTCTTTATAAAAAGGAGTATGCCCTATATGCAGACAATCTAATGTATGCACCTCCGCCAGTTTCTCCTCCAGTTGCCGGGAAGTCTTTGCCCAATCCCTGCCTTTCAAGGTGACGGAGTCCATAGTATGACACGCAGCCCGCATATATCCTATGGATGCCCCATTACCAATCCCCACTTCAATCAACGACTTTGGTCTGAAATAATTAACCAACCGGAATAGCAAACGGTTCACTTTCCTTCGATAATGTGGCAAATAAGCAGGAAATCCCCTTTCCTTCAATACCCGATAAGCATAGTAGTGATATTTTTCATAAACAACAGAAGTAATCAGAAAAAAATCAGACGGAGAGTGTACTCCGTAACCACAACGGTGACGGAAGCGACTGCACCAATTCCATATACGATGAAGAAAAAACATATTTCTCAGCTTTATTAAGTAACACAAAGATAAAAGATTACCCGACAATATCGAAATAAAATACTATTTTTGTTGCCCATTAGTTATTAAACCATTTATAAACGATGAAACACACACTCTCTTTTATGGTATGGGCAATACTGGCTGTCTTATTGCCTTTACAAATGGCCCAGGCCGCAGCTCCTCCCACTGAATTACAGAAAAGACTTCAAAATCTTCCGGACATCAGTGACATTAAACCAATGCAAAGTGATGCCTATCCGGAGAAATATGTATTCTTCATTAATCAACTATTGGATCCGCATCACCCCGAAGCAGGGAATTTCAAGCAAAGGGTTATTCTCTCGCATGTAGGTTTTGACCGCCCTACCGTACTGGTTACCGAAGGCTATACCGCCCATTATGCCACCCATCCGCGTTATCAAGAAGAGTTATCCAAATTATTCAACGCCAATCTGGTATTCGTGGAATACCGTTATTTTGGTGAGTCCATGCCGAAGCCCTGCAACTGGGATTATCTCACGGTTGAAAATTCACTGTATGATTTGCATCATGTAACCACGACCTTGAAACAACTATACGATGAGAAATGGATAGCTACCGGAATCAGCAAAGGCGGACAGACTACGATGTTCTACCGCACTTACTTTCCCGATGATGTGGATATCTCCGTACCTTACGTAGCCCCCCTCAACCAATCATTGGAGGACGGCCGTCACGAACCGTTCATTGCCAATAAAGTTTCGACTCCCGAAAACCGTAAACGAGTTGAAAACTTTCAACTGGAAGTACTTAAACGCAAGAGCCGGCTGCTGCCGATATTCGAAAAATATTGCTCGGATAAAGGATATACCTTCCGCATTCCTATAGCCGAAGTATACGACTTCAATGTATTGGAATACTCATTTGCCCTATGGCAATGGGGAACTCCTGTAAATAAGATTCCGGAAACAAATGCCGATGACCACACGCTATTCAAGCATTTCATGGCTATTTGTGAACCGGATTATTTCTCCGAACAATCTCCCTACCCTTCCTTTAATGTGCAAGCGGCCAAAGAACTGGGGTATTACGGATATGACATCAAACCTTTCAAAAAGTATCTGACGATAAAGAGCAGCCGTGACTATCTTCATAAGGTAATGTTACCGCCCGAACTGTCAAATCTCAAATTTGACAAGACACTATATAATAAGGTGGTAAAATTCCTGAAAGAGAATGATCCCGAAATGATCTATATTTATGGCGGCGATGATCCTTGGACAGCTTCGGGTGTCACTTGGCTGAAGAACAAGAAAAACATAAAAGTTTATGTATTACCCGGCGGCAGCCATACCACCCGTATCGGCAGCTTTGACACCGACACACAAGAAGAAATCAAGACACAGATCAATGCATGGCTGAATAAAGAATAGCAAAGAGACGAGATAAAAAGCTTTTCCGCCACAGGTTACGCAGATTGTCACCGGTTATTTCCATTGAGGACCCACTGCTTAAATTGGACCGATGTCAATCTGATCAATCTGTGACGGAATCTTGATTTTATCATAAAGGCATATTGCCATGTTTCTTAGGCGGATTGCTTTGGTTTTTATTGTGACACATTTCCAAAGCTTGAATAAGTTTGTAACGAGTGTCACGGGGCATAATCACCTCATCAATCAGACCACGTTCTGCCGCACGATAAGGATTGGAGAATTTATCTTCGTATTCCTTGATGATCTCAGCTTTCTCTTCCGGAGCAGACTTGCGGTAAAGGATATTCACTGCCCCTTCTGCACCCATGACGGCTATTTCCGCCTGTGGGTAAGCCAGGTTCACATCGGCTCCCGTCGGCTTGCTGGACATGACAATGTAGGCACCTCCATAAGCTTTACGGGTAATTAAAGTAACCTTGGGCACTGTAGCTTCAGCGTATGCATAGACTATCTTCGCACCGTGGCGGATGATGCCGTTGTGTTCCTGTACCGTTCCGGGCAGGAAGCCGGGAACATCCTCGAAAGTGATCAGAGGAATGTTAAAGCAGTCGCAGAAACGGATAAAACGGGCAGCCTTGTCACTGGCGTCAATGTCAAGGACACCGGCCAGCCAGGCGGGCTGATTGGCAACAATACCTACGGAACGACCTCCCAGGCGACCGAACCCCACCACCACATTTTTAGCAAAGTGAGGCATCACCTCGAAGAAATACTGGTTATCCAGCACCGGTTCGATGATATCCTTTATATCATAAGGCATGTTCGGATCTTCGGGAATGACAGTCTGCAACGCCTCCACCTGACGATGGATGTCATCGTTGCAGGGAACCAACGGCGCATCCTCCATATTGTTGGAAGGCAGGAAACTCAGCAATTCGCGGATACTCATCAGCGTTTCCTCCTCATTGTCGCACATAAAATGGGTCACACCGCTTTTGCTGCTGTGGGTATAGGCACCGCCCAGTTCCTCCTTGCCCACCTCCTCGTTAGTCACAGTCTTCACCACATCCGGGCCGGTGATGAACATGTGGCTCTGCTCCTTCACCATAAAGATAAAGTCGGTCAGTGCCGGGGAATAGCAGGCGCCTCCGGCACAAGGTCCCAGAATAGCGGAAATCTGGGGAATAACACCTGATGCAATGGTATTCTGATAAAAGATGGAGGCATATCCGGCCAAGCTGTTCACCCCTTCCTGTATGCGTGCCCCCCCCGAATCGTTCAAAGCGATAACGGGAGCTCCCGTCTTCAAAGCCAGTTGCTGAACCTTTACAATCTTGGCCGCATTGGTCTCGCTCAGCGAACCGCCGTGCGCGGTGAAATCGTATGCATAGACAAACACCGGACGGCCGTCTATCTTTCCGTAACCGGTGACCATACCATCTCCGGCAATCTGCTTCTTCTCCATGCCGAAGTTGGTACAACGGTGGTTCACCAGCTTGTCCAGTTCATTGAACGTACCTTTGTCCAGCAACATTCCGATACGCTCGCGAGCGGTCATCTTCCCTTGGGCGTGTTGTTTCTCGATCTTGTCCACACCGCCGCCCAGCGACGCGCGTTTGTCCAGCTCTTCAAACCGGCTGTATATTTCTTCTCTTGTCATGATCAATCTTCTTTTATTATATCCAATACTATTAATACCTGGTTAGCATTGACGGAATCCCCCTCATTGACTAGGATATCCCTTACCGTACAGTCCGAGGTCACTTTGTAGTTGCTCTGCATCTTCATGGCCTCCAGCACTACCACAATATCCCCGGATGACAGACGGTCACCTTTCCGGACGGGAATTTTTATAACCTTTCCGGGCATGGGAGCCACAATCTTGTCATCCTGTCTCTCCTCGCCGCCCTTTTTCATACGCAGATACTTGGTCTGGGTGTCCACTATGTCCACATGATAGGAACGGTAGAACATATTCACATCATAACTCTTTCCACCCTCCCCACGGATCAGTTCGGCATTGAAGGAATTGCCATCGTGCAGGATGGAACAGCTTCCGTTCTCGGCCATAACGATATCCACATCATACGGTTTTCCGTCAATCATAAACTGTACCTTGTTTCCTTCCTTGCTCACCAACGTCACATCGGCTACGCGGTCTCCAATATGTATTTCCATACTTTTGCTTAATTAAATGAAGAATCAGATTCTCAACACTCCTTTCTGCAAGCCGAACTCACGCCAACGGCTGATGGGACGGGCATCAGACAGCTGGGGACTCTTGTTCTCTTCCAGATTCATCAGATAGTCAATATAAGAGGCGATCATGGTGATATTCTCAATCTCCTCATTGTTACCGTTGCCACGGAGCAGCATACGCGAGTTCTTCTCTATGAACAAGGTATTATACTCACCCTTCACAAAGTCGGGGGTATGCATGATGCGTTTCAGATAACTGAGGTTGGTCTTCAAGCCCGTAATCTTGTACTCGTAAAGCACACGGCGCATACGCTCTATGGCATACTGGCGGGTTGTGGCCCACACGATCAACTTGCCTATCATCGGGTCGTAAAAGACAGGAATCTCGTACCCTTCGTACACGTAGCTGTCAATGCGTACGCCGATGCCGTTAGGCTCCGTCAGCTGTTTGATGATACCCGGCGAAGGCATGAAGTTATTCTCCGTGTCTTCCGCACAGATACGACATTCGATGGCATGACCGCGCTGGTACAGCTCTTCCTGCTTCAAGTGCAGCACTTCATCATTGGCAATGCGGATCTGCTCTTTCACCAAGTCCACGCCCACCACTTCTTCGGTAATGGGATGCTCCACCTGGAGACGGGTGTTCATCTCCAGAAAATAGAAATTGCGGTTCTTGTCCACCAGAAACTCGATAGTTCCGGCTCCCGAATAGTTCACCGCCCTGGCGGCAGCCACTGCCTTTTCCCCCATCTCCTGGCGGAGTTCCGGAGTAAGGAACGGAGACGGGCTCTCCTCTACAATCTTCTGGTTGCGACGCTGGACAGAACACTCGCGGTCAAACAGATGGATTACATTGCCATGATTGTCACCCAGTATTTGAAATTCTATATGATGGGGTTCCTCCACAAATTTTTCCAAATAAACCGTATCATCCCCGAAAGAAGACATGGACTCGGAACGGGCGGTGTTATATGCCTCCACCACTTCGTCTTCACTGTGTATCAGCCTCATCCCTTTACCGCCGCCTCCCATAGAAGCCTTCAGCATGACAGGATAGCCTATTTCATTACAGATACGTACCGCCTCTTCGGCACTTTGCAACGGCTGTTCCGTACCGGGGACCACGGGAACGCCTGCGGCAATCATACGCTTACGGGCGGCAATCTTGTCACCCATCGCTTCCATCGTCTCGGCGGCAGGACCGATAAAGATGATCCCCTCCTCTTTGCACCGGCGGGCAAAATCAGCATTCTCGGACAAAAAACCATAACCAGGATGAATGGCATCGGCATGATGTTGCCTTGCAGCTTTAATGATATTATCTATATTCAGATAACTTTCTTTGGAAGCGGCAGGCCCTATCAGACAGGCTTCGTCTGCATACATCACATGACGCGCCGTACGGTCGGCTTCCGAGAAAACAGCCACAGTGCGGATACCCATCTCTTTGCAAGAGCGCATAACGCGCACGGCTATCTCGCCACGGTTGGCAATTAGAACCTTTTGTATCATAATCTTTCTCTTTTTACCCGAAATGTCACACAAAATTACAGATGCATTCATTATACATGAACACATCTTACATGGGTGGCATCTCTCATTAGTATTGATTATTTAACGAAAACTCCCTGTTTTTTAGAAGTGGGAGCCATAATTGGCTGCAAAGATACTTGTTTTTTGCACAAAAACTACAAATGTGTGTCTAAATAATGTTTCAATACATTGGCATGATTTCGCTCCTGTTCTTTCGAAGCGTAAAGTAATGTTACTTTCGAATAAGCTTTTATCTTATCAATGAACGCTTTAGCGGCATCCGATTCTTTCAATTCTTTTTGATACATATCTGCAAAAGTCCCCCATCTTTTTTCTATATCCGCATGAAACCATTTCCTTAAATCATTGGATGGAGTGACCTCTTTTGCCCAATAATCGTATTTCAAATATTCCCGCTTCATGCCACGGGGCCACAGGCGATCTACCAAAACACGATAGCCGTCTTGTTCAGAAGGTTCATCATAAACCCTCTTGATGTTTACTTGAGTCATAGTTGGTTATTTTAATTTAGGTACAAGCTTATAACTCCATATAACCCTAAAAAGTTCATTCCGGACAGTGGTTTCAGGATAACAGCAACTCGTAATCCACTACATCCAACCATCGTCCGAATTTCAGTCCTACCTTCTTAAAATGGGAAACTTTTTTAAATCCCAGCCTCAAATGCAAAGCATCACTGACAACATTTCCCTCTGTGACACAGGCTATCAGTGCACGATACCCGTCCCTACGACATTCTTCAATCAATCTTTCCATCAACTCCCTGCCTATGCCCTTCCCCTCGTATCCGGGAGCTAAATAGACCGTTGTTTCCAACGTATGCCTGTAAGCAGCCCTCTCCTTCCACAAATGGGCATAACAATAACCCACTACTTTCCCTTCTTCCTCATACACAAAATAGGGAAAACGGACGGCAATTCCGGCAATACGGTTACGCATATCCTCCTCTCTCAAAGGTTCCGTTTCAAATGTAGCCACACTGTGCCCGACATATTCATTGTATATCGTTGTGATGGCTTTGGCATCCTGAAGTTCCACTCGTCTAATCATAATGTCATATCTATTATTAAAACGTAAGCAAGATATAAAAAAATAATCAGTTATCTAGAGAATAATCACTATATTTACAGCCGATTCTAATTTCAGCTATAAAAATGACAGAAATAGTAGAAGTAAAAGACTTTATCCCAGCCTACACCGATGCAGTACAAAAACTGCTGGAGCAGCTCACAAACCGCCCGGTAAAACTGACCGGGACAACCCTCAGAGAGATCATATCCCAAGAAAACACCCATCTGTTTTTCTTACTGGCTGATCAGGAAATTGCGGGAATGCTGACTGTAGGCATCTATCACAGCCCCACAGGCGGCAAAGCGTGGATTGAAGATGTGGTAGTGGATGAAAAATACCGGGGACAAGGACTCAGCAAACAGCTGGTCACCCACGCTGTCCGGTTTGTGAAGGAACAAGGCATACCTCTTATTATGCTTACCTCAAACCCCACACGGATAGCAGCCAACAAGCTATATCAAAAATTAGGCTTCGAACAAAAGCAGACCAATGTACAGAATGAATTTAGAATAACCCATTCCTATTTCAATATGATAACAATCAGACATTCATTGCCCAAAGATTTGGATGCAATTATAGAAATATTCCACTATGCCCGTCAGTTCATGAAAGAGCATGGCAACCCCAACCAATGGATAAACGGTTATCCTTCCGCTGAATTGATTCTGCGAGAAATAACCAACGGAACCAACTATGTTTGCGAAAATGAAAACGGAGAAATAATAGGCACATTCTGTTTTATTCCCGGAGAGGACCCCACTTATGCCCGCATTGATGACGGCAACTGGCTGAACAACGAACCATATTACGTCATTCACCGCATGGCTACCAACGGCAAACAGAAGGGAGTAGCTGACGCCTGCCTCAAATGGTGTTTCGAACATTGCAACAATATCCGGGTAGATACCCACCACGACAACCTTGTAATGCAGAATATCCTGAAAAAGTACGGTTTCCGGCGTTGTGGCATCATTTATACCCACAACGGCACATCCCGCATCGCTTACCAGCGGACATTAACCGAAAAAGAGTTATCTTTGCCGACCGAATAAACAAGAAAAAGAAACATGAAGATTCTCTGGATAGACCTGAACAGTTCATATGCCCATTCCTCATTGGCACTGCCAGCCCTACATGCACAAATCATGACAGACCCTTCTATAGAATGGGAAATCGTATCTGCCACCATCAACGAAAATACAGGAATGATTGTCGATGAGATCTACCGCCACCGACCCGACATCCTTGCCGCAACCACCGGCTTTTCAACCATGAGCAACTGATGCATGTCGCTTCCAGAGTAAAAGCATTGCTCCCCGAAGCCTGCCTGGTGCTGGGCGGTCCGGAATTTCTGGGAGACAATGAAGAGTTCCTCCGCAAAAATCCATTTGTGGATTGTGTTTTCAGAGGAGAAGGAGAAGAAGTCTTTCCACAATGGTTGACCTGCTGGAACCATCCGGAACAATGGCACACCGTGCCCGGACTCTGTTACCTCACTCCTAACAAAGAATATAAAGACAACGGTATAGCCCGCGTACTGAATTTCGCCGGACTCGTCCCGCCAGAACAAAGCCGTTTCTTTAACTGGAGCAAGCCCTTTGTCCAACTGGAAACAACACGCGGATGTTTCAACACCTGCGCCTTCTGTGTCAGCGGCGGTGAAAAACCGGTACGCACCCTTTCCATCGAAAGCATCCGCGAAAGGCTACAACTCATCCATGCACATGGCATCAAAAATGTACGCGTATTAGACCGTACTTTTAATTACAACCCTCGAAGAGCCAAAGAACTACTCCGGCTCTTTCTGGAATTCCATCCCGATATCCGCTTCCATCTGGAAATACATCCCGCCCTGTTGTCAGAAGAGCTGAAAGAAGAACTCAGCCTGCTGCCCAAAGGACTGCTTCATCTGGAAGCCGGCATCCAGAGCCTGCGCGAACCTGTACTTGAGAAAAGCCGCCGGATGGGCAAACTATCTGATGCACTGGATGATCTGAGATTCCTATGCGCCTTGCCCAACATGGAAACCCACGCCGACCTTATTGCCGGACTGCCTCTTTATCACCTTCATGAGATATTTGAAGATGTCCGTACCCTTGCCGGATATGCTGCGGGAGAAATCCAACTGGAGTCACTCAAGCTGCTTCCCGGAACCGAAATGCGCCGGAGGGCGGAAGAATTAGGAATCAAATATTCCCCTCTGCCGCCATACGAAGTGCTACAAACCCACGAGATCAGTGTCAGTGAATTGCAGACAGCCCGCCAGCTTTCACGCTTGTTGGACGGATTCTACAACACACCGGCATGGCAGGCACTGACACGTGAACTCATTTTGAATGACGAACAATTCCTCCATCGTTTTCTTGCATATTTAACAAAAGCCAATCTGATAGACCAGCCCATGAGTCTGGAGAAACGAGGCTTGATACTGTATGAGTTCTGCAAACAAAACTACCCCGAATACCAGATACAGGCTGCTATTGCCTGGATAGAAGCAGGCATGTCACTGAAAAAACTCCCTGCCGAGAAAGTATGGACCAAACGACAAATCCCTCCTGCCACTTGGAATATCATTTATGGAGAATACAAAGAAAGCCTTCGTCTGTGTTTCCTTCCTGCCGATGAAAAGGGGGAACATGGCTACTGGTTCGGCTTTGAGTCGGAGATACAAAAAGCAAGTCCTGTATTCAAGGCAAGAACGTAAAACGTTACGACATCAGGAGAAGCTGTTGGTTTCAAAAAGTAATGCTCGATTTTGATTTAGTATCACTTTATAGAAGTGAAGCCAAGCGGCTGAAAGAGCCCAACAAGAGTAATCCGGATAAGAGCCAAAGGAAAAGGTGATTTCGTCTTATGTAAAACATAAAATTCTTCTGTCACACCATCTCTCTCATTACCAGCAATTTACCGTATAAAAACATCCATAATGTCCCTGAACCGGTATGTAGGCAATGGAGATGGAAACATTCGCCCATTATTTGTATAAGAGCCGCAGATATCAGATTGGATCTGACAGGACATGCCGTGCTTTCATTTAATTTAATAGGATGTCATTGCGTTAACTTCCGATATATACTGTTGCCTCACCTATGTGAAGCAGTGATTCCACTTTAGTGACAACGGATATTCACACAGATGAAAAGCCCTTTTCACCCAAGTGAAATATCGGGTACAAGCCATAGAAATCATAGGAAAACAAAAGAATTTATTTTCCTTATTATCAACTATTTGCATATTTCCTATATTCTCCATTTTTCCCTATTTTGCCCGTTTCCTATTATTCAGTACGCTTTTAGTACACTTTGAAATCTCATTTTCTTTTGTACCTTTGTAATATCAGGAAATAAAAGAAAATCAACTATTTAGTATAATTACCTGGCTACAGTACCTAAATCGGGATAAAACCTCTAAACAATGGGAAAAGTTAAGACGAAGTTTACGACAGTCAGAGGAGGAGCCAAGAAAAAATAGAGGGCTCAGAATATAAACTAAAAAGTACAGACCATTTTTATTATGGTCTGTACTTTTTATAACTTTGCAATACTAAATCAGAACATCAATTATGCAACAAAATATTATAAGCAATTTCTTTCGCCCTATAAATACGGACATACAGATACCAGATAGCGAGTATGCAAAAACCGATGTATGTATTGTCATGGCTGATGCTTTGGCCCGCAATACCAATCATAGCCTATATATCATAGACTATCACCGCAAGAATTTCCTTTACGTATCGTCCAACCCGCTTTTTCTCTGCGGTCATTCACCGGAAGAAGTGCAACAAAAAGGTTATGCCTTCTACTTTGAGGTTGTTCCGTCTGACGAGATAAACCGTCTTATGGAAATCAACGAAGCTGGATTCCGGTTCTACTATGACCAGCCTATAGAAAAAAGGCTTGACTTGTCTATCGAATATAACTTTCATATCCACACATCAGAAAAGCATCCGCACCTTATCCACCACAAACTAACACCCGTTTTGCTAAGTGGCAAGGGAGATATATGGCTGGCTCTATGTACAGTTTCACTTTCACCGGAGAAAAACATCGGAGATGTAGTCATATCAGACCATACATGTACTGACCACTATATCTATTCATTCGAGGGCAGACGATGGAGAAAACAGCCGGAACTAATTCTTTCCGACCGTGAAAAAGAGATTCTCCAGCTCTCCGTCAAAGGACTGTCGAACACTGAGATTGGAGAAACTCTCTTTATTGATGCCAATACCGTCAAGTTTCACAAGAAGAAAATCTTCGAGAAGCTACACGCAGAAAACATCACTGAGGCCGTGGGTATCGCAGCCAATCTGAGGTTGATTTAGGAACACAATGTAGAACTTTGGCAAAGTAGCTATAGGAGGATGTGAGAATATGTATTCCTCCATTTTCTTCCGTCCAAGTTCGATGACCTTTTCATCGTTACATCTGTTCATCTTTTCTTTATCAATAAAGGCAATATGCCAGAAGACCAGATAACCGATTACATACCTTTCGATGGTAACTTCTATCGGTTCGTCCGGACGCTTCATGGATTGAAGGCCGTTGCGGACGTCCTTGTCGATGATGCCCACAACTGCCCATGAGAGATTTATATAGGAAATTGATGCTGTCATAATTTACATACGGTTTATTGTATCCTGTCCTGCTCCCGTACCTTTATACTTGCTTTTGGCTGCATTAAACTTGTAGCGCACTGTAAGACTGAACGAGCGTGTATCACTCCAAGACAAATCCTTCATTTGTGCACTCTCCATATAAAGAAGTGCTTCCTGCTTACAACCTAACAACAAGTCATTTGCACGCGCTTCTATACTTAGGGCATCATTAAAAAGGGATTTGCGTAAGCCTATGTTCAAAGTATATTGTGGACGTTTAAGGGTGATATTCTGAACCTGACCACGACTTTGATAATTAAAATCAGCAGAGAGAAGGAATCCTGCAGGAAGAGTAAAAGTATTGTTTAAGGAACCTACAAAAAGTGGATTGTTATAGGTCCTTCTCTGACCGGCGGCATCCAACGAGAACCACTGCTTCATCACAATTGCGCTGGCATTAGGATTCCATATACCAATAGTAGGCGAAGCTGCCAGCATTACTGTCAGACTCGGTAAACGGTCGTGATTGATATAGTTTATTAAAGTAGTAGCCGACTGATTTTCCACCTGTGTTCCCCAATAAAGGATATAGTCCCGAAGCACTTTGTAGCTTACCATTGCCTGAAAGAACCGCCATACACCAACAGCGGTTATATCATGCGTAACACTTGGTTTTAGGAGTGGATTTCCCGTTTGCCATGTAAACCTATTGGCATAAGTGATATTATTTCTTAACTGACTGTAGTTGGGACGCTGTGTTTTTGCAGCATAGCTGACTTGGAATTGTACTTTCCCCAATTGCCCGTTCACAGAAATATTTGGAAAGATATTATCATATACACGGCTTTGTCCGGGTACAAATGTAGCATTTTCAAAATAATCAAAATCCACATGCTCATATCGCAAGCCAATGTTTGCCTGACCGAATGGTAAAGGATGGCTGTACTGTGCATAGCCGGCAAGATTCTGTTCACGGATGCGGGTATAGGTTGTAGGTACATATCCTTCCTGATTTACATAATCATCATGCCGGTTGGTATAGGTATATTCTCCTCCCACAGAGATACTTCCTCCCCATAAGGGATGAGTGTATGAAACTTTGGTGGCAGTAAGTTGATTTTCCACCCTGTTATCAGAAGTGACAGTACGGTCTTCATGGTCCTGACTATTCTCCATATTAATGGTATATTGCGTGTATGTATTGCTGTAATAGTCTGCATCCCAGGTAAGTTCTCCTTTGCCTATTTGTCCTGCATAGTAAATATTAAGCTGATGTTCCGGTTGTGATTTTGCATCGGCAGCAATGGTACTATATAAAATATCGTAAGGCAATCCATCTGCCTGAATCTCGCTATCGAAGGCGGTAAACATATCTGTATGCAGGGCATTGCTCAAATCATAACGTACACCTATGGAATGATACTCATTAAAATCATAATTGAATCCGATGCGTCCGTCTATACTGCGAGAATCGGTATTAGAGTGCTGATAATTCTTTTGCGTCCATATGGTATCGGTAAAGGCCGTTTGCTCCAGAATATCGTTTTGCAAGGAGGTAGTTTTATCAAAACGGACCATAGCGAAAACATCAAGACCGTTATGCCGATAGTTTACATCGGCTTGCTCTACAAAGTCTGAATTTTGAGATTGATCATAGGAACTTCGCAAACTCACTCCAAATCCATCTCCTTGTCGTTTGACAGTACGGATACGAACAACTGCCCCTACCGTTGCATCATAACGGGCACCGGGATTACGAACAACTTCTACGCTTTTAATTTCCTCCGATGTCAGTTGGTCCAGTTCAGCGATATCACGTAATTTTCTACCGTTGATATAGATAAGCGGTGAACCTTTACCCAACACCTCAAATCCATCAGCCTTAAACCGGGTATATGCGCCAATACATCTTCAGCTGTTCCGGCTTTCGAGAGAACTGTACCCTGCACATTGGTTTCCAGAGCATCATTCTTTATGCGTGTCACAGGCAAATTGGCTTTTACTACCACTTCTCCAAGCATCCGTGCATCCGATACGAGCTGCACGATACCCATATTGGCAGGAGTAGTCGGTTTATACACTGTCTTATATCCGATAGAGGATATTTTCACTATCTGGTTTACCGATGTAGCTTCCAGCTTAAACAAACCATCTTCACCACTGATGGTTCCACTTACAAATGCCGAATCCGGCAGAGACAGCAGCACCACATTGGCATATGGCAACGGATGGTTACTTTCATCTACAAGTTTCCCCTTCACGGTTTGTGCCGACACTCTCATCGGCAGCAACATGCTCACGACAAGCATGACCAAATACATTTTCATCTTTTTCATTGATATATCCTATTGGCACACTTTGAATTTGCTTTTCTTTCCATTTATCCGGAGCGTCACTTGGGGATTTGAGAATTGCGTGACATGAGGAAATGTGAGTGTGACAGTGGCCACCCCCTTTTTACTGTTACTTCTACGGATGTTGGCGGACATTCTTTTTCACTCCATGATGACGGAATGAGTTTTACATCAGAAACCGTGTATTTGTCTTTGGCTTGATTGTCCGTGAAAACGATGGTTACTTTGTTGTCGTAATTGTTGAAACCTTGACAACGTGGCTTTGCATTAACTGTCAAACCTATGACAGTCAAGAAAATTACTGTTACAATATAAAATACATTTTTCATTGTACGATGTTTTTTTGATTTCTGCAGCAAAGTTCCACACTTCCGAAGACTTCTCCACTACCCTGTAGAGTAGTTTTGATTACAGGAGCTAAAAAAAAGAGGAGATATAATACATATAAAGAAGGGAGTGAATAGGTTTACCCATAGTAAAGACTAAACCTGTAGTTGATTTTTGGAACGTAAAAAAAGGTATAAACCCAATGCTTGATTTACACCCTTGCAGGCGGAAGGACAGGTATGCCGTCGTTCCTTTTACCTCAAAAGACGAATATCAGATTTCCCATACCGACCCGATTCCCGTTTTATTCATTTACCGTTTCTATCGTATCGCTGCGCCTTTACCACCATATATATTGAACCGATGATTGGTATAAGCATTGTCGACACAACTGACACCGCTTTTTCGTTTACTGACCTTGCAACCATTACGAAATATGACACAATCATAAGCACAGCAATCACGCAAAGCGAGCGACACATGAAGTTAGACAGTCCTTTGACATCCACATTCTTTTTTTGCTCAGCAGTCATTGTGTTATAGCCCGCTATGAGGTTGGGATATTTCCTTACGAGCATTCCCAATACAAACAGAACAGCTGCTATTATCAACACTGGTGTCTCCATTTATATGATACTTAAAACATAAAACTGAACACTTTCTTTTGCGAAACTTTAAACCTTTCAATCTCCAAAGAAAGCGATTTCTTCAACTGCCCTGACATAAACGACAAAAACGGCTGGTTGGTTTCTTCATCCTGACACTGACGAAGGGAAAGGATATATTCTTCCCTATCCTCTTTGAATATCTTGGTGGGGAAAAGGTGATAGCAAAATTGGAGGTAGTTCATTAGCAGCCGAGCCGTTCTGCCGTTACCATCCACCCATGGATGTATGGTTACTAAATTAAGGTGGGCATTGAAGCTCAATTCATATTGTTCCCGAAATGTTCCCACGCTCTTTTGCTTCTCTTGCAAAATGGCGCAAAGTTCATCCACCTTAGCAGGAACTTTCAGATAGTTCATGTAAGAATGTCCGCCAACATCAGCCGTAACACCACATAAGCGAAATTCTCCTTTGGAAGAATCGAAAGACCCTTGTAAAGATATTACCTGCAAAGTGGATAGTCAGATGCTTCGGAAAGATGTGCTTTCGCCCGAAGAAGTACAAAAGCTGATGGCTTGTCATTATGACAACGAAAACCCTACAGTCAGACAAGCGTTTATCTTTTGCCTATATTGCGGTCTGCGCTTCTGCAATGTAAAAGATCTTACTTTTAAAAATGTGGATTATGCTAACCGATTATTGAAGTTCGAGCAAAGCAAGGCCAAGGGACATTCTGCCAGTAGTGGTGTGGTTATTCCTTTGAATGACGGTCTATTGTCTATCATTGGTGAAGCTCCGACAGATAAGAACTGTTTGATATTCGATTTGTCTACATACGAAAGTTGCTATAAATCTGTAAAGCGTTGGGTAAAGAGAGCTGGGATAGACAAACATATAAGCTGGCACCTTGCTCGGCATTCGTTTGCCGTGAACATTTTGAACAATGGGGCAAATATCAAAACCGTAGCCAGCCTTTTAGGGCATAGCGGATTGAAGCATACGGAGAAATACACCCGTGCGGTGGATAAATTGAAAGAGGAAGCAATAAACAGCTTACCCGAATTAAAGTTTTAACCACAAAAGACTTATCTTTGTAACTAACGTGAGTTCGAAATAAAATCAAAAAATAGCAAGTTGTCCGTCATTGACAAACTTTACGTCAATGGCGGGCTTCTTTTCAAAAAAAAAGCAGTATGCCGCGATAGCCGACAAGGAGTTGGCTATAAAGTTACTGAATGAACGATGTCTTGAGTGTTCAATCTGTGCGATGTTCTTCAGTTCGTCATTGACCGTTTCAATCAAGGCTCTTTTTCTTAGCAAAATCTTGTCGGCAATACTCATCAGTGAGTTCCTCATATTATTTTTAACTTTAGTAACAAGTTGTATGCCATTAAGGAAAAGGTTTTCAAACAGAGCCTGACCTATATATCCCTTGTCTGCACATAGTTTTCCTTTGATGTTTTCCAGAAACCTACCCTGTTTCAACGGTTCCCGGTCATCCACGTTTCCAGGCGTGAACATGAAATTGAGGATTTCACCCTTGTCATTGATTATCAGATGCAGCTTGAATCCGAAGAACCATCCCATAGAACATCTTCCACGCTCGGCAAGCCCTTCAAATGTCTTATGAATCAAGATTCTTTGGTTACGACATACACATAAGGGAGTGGAATCAACGAAACTGATGCCGGTACAAGTTCCCAGCAGTACTCTTTTTGATGAATATGGTCATGGGAAGCAATACTTCCTTCTCCAGTTCCACAAAACGGTTATAAGAAACCTGACGCGGAAAAAGGTGTTTCAGATGTTTACAGACATATTCCTTGTAGTAATGCTTGAAACAACGGAAACCACCGGAGTGAAACAGGATTAGAATAACCATAATCTCTGCATCACTCATACGGTTGGGTTTGTTACGATGCATGGTCTTCATATCCTTAATCATATATTTTTCCTGTTGCAAAGCAAATTCCTTGCAAAAATCATCGGCCATACAATAAATCTCTGTAATTTTAGACTCTGGAAACATAGTGGTAATCGTTTAAATGTTATAATTCAGCACTATAAATTTAATACTTTTATCGCTATGTTTCTAATAAGTGAAATATATTTATTCTTATTTCGAACTCACGTTAACTATGAACTTTGAAGCATTAGTAAAACATATCAGCACGATACAGAACACGTTGCAGGCACAAGCCGCACACGCTGTAAACCTTGCCCTTACTTCCCGTAACTGGCTTATGGGTTGCTATATCGTGGAGTTCGAACAGAACGGAGAAGACCGTGCCGCATACGGTGAACAATTGTTGAAGAAGCTGGAACAACGACTGAAAACAAAAGCCTGAATGAACGAAGATTCCGAGAGGTTAGACGGCTGTACCTTGTTTATCCACAACTGAAAGAACCTATCACACAATACATTGCATCACAAATCCAAATTCGGCACACATTGAGTGCCGAATTCATAGAACAATTCGGCGGTTGCCATCCGCCGAATCTGCAATGAACATTCGGCGGATACCGTCCGCCGAATTGGGAACTGCAAAAGAATGGATAATTCCGGCAGATAGACTCTTTAATAAACTCACATATTCTAATTTAATGCTCATCTCCGCTATTGACAACCCTGTAAAACGAGCTTTTTATGAAATGGAAACCATTCGTGGCTGTTGGTCATATAAGGAGTTAGAACGACAAATAGCATCTTTATATTATGAACGTAGTGGACTCTCCAAAAACAAAGAAGCCCTCTCCGCTTTAGTCCAGCAACAAGCGACCTTTATTACAGCCTAAAGATGTTATCAACACCCCTGTTACTTTAGAGTTCTTAGGATTAAACGAGCATGCCTTAGTAACAGAAAACGACTTGGAGCAATCCATTCTTGACAACCTGCAACACTTCCTGCTGGAAATGGGGCATGGATTCTGCTTTGAAACCCGACAAAAACGTATCTTGATTGATGAGGATTATTTCTTTACCGACCTCGTATTCTATCACCGCATCTTGAAATGTCATGTTATTGTGGAATTGAAGATAGACAAGTTCCGCCATG
>VOFD01003000.1_pt1 | contig 70468 bp, 107 predicted proteins | sample 5384101 | NCBI WGS metagenome assembly VOFD01 (sample SAMN12384723, study PRJNA508395) | human gut metagenome | isolation source: healthy gut C | host: Homo sapiens
GCGGCGCTAACGCCTACTGCTCCGGTGGTTCTTGTTACTGCAACTCCGGCTACGAGGGCAATGCCAGCTCGGGATGTACCGCAGTTTCAAAAGATCCTTGTAAGGGTGTAAGCTGTTCCGGCGGAAAGGTCTGCTCTAACGGCTCTTGCGTCTGCCCCAGCGGCAAAAAAGACTGCAACGGTTCTTGCATCAGTTCTTCCGAATGCTGTGGCGGATGCCCGAGTGGTAAGAAATGCTCTAACGGAACTTGTGTGACAGATCATACTCATAGTTACTCCTGTCCGTCGGGCTCTCAAGCTTCCAGTTGCTCGTCTTCTCAAGTTCAGACCGGAACACCCTCTAAGGTTTGTTCTTGTGGCGCTACATCAGGCACCTGCTACACTTGTCGTGCTAAAACTTGTGCTGAGCAAGGCAAGAAAGAATGCAACGGTTCCTGCATCAGTACTTCCGAATGCTGCGGCGGATGCCCTAGCGGACAAAGATGCGAAAACGGAACCTGTGCACATGTTCACAATGATGTTTGCCCCAGCGGTTTCCAGTATTTAGGGTGCAATCCCGGAGAAACAGTTTTGGATACGGCTAAACAATATTGCGGCACTTGCGGAGCTCAGTTGCAAAGAACCTGCTATAAGTGCGGATATCCGACTCCCGCAGGCGTCTGTGACGGTGTTTGCCAGTCCGGCTATGATTACAACTCTTCTACAAGATGTTGTTGTCCTAAAGGATGGAACGGAGGTTATCCCAACCCTTGTGATTGTTGTCAAGACACTCCCTGGACCTAGTTGAATTCAAACCCCGGGACTTAACATCCCGGGGTTTTTATTCGTCCGTTGTTTACCAAAACAAAGTTAGTGATAGGTTCTTATCAAACTGCTTAAAATTCCCTGAACTCTGACGCGGGATGCGGGAAAACGGCGAATTTGGTAGTTATCATTTTTGGGAATAAGCAGAACCTCGCCGTTTTCTTTCTTTATTTCTTTCAAGGTTGCTTCGCTTTCATCCACCAAGGCAACAACAATATCACCATTGTTGGCAGTATCGGCTTTTTTGATAATAACGGTATCCCCGTCCATTATTCCGATGTTAACCATAGAATCCCCTTCCACGGTCAAGGCATAGTACTGTCCGCGGCTGACCATATCATAAGGAACCGAAAACCGTTCGCTTTCATTTGCAATCGCTTCAATAGGCGTTCCCGCCGCAATTTTGCCGTACAGCGGTATTTCCACCATTCCGTTATGCAAAGCTTCTTCCCGTTTTTTCTCCTCTTCAAGGATAGAGCTGGGCTTGAGCTTCGGCAGGCGCAAAACCTCCAGCGCCCGAGCCTTGTGAGGCAGTTTTTTTCAGGAAATTCCGCTCGACCAAAGCCTCTATCAGAGCGTGAATCCCGGACTTTGACTTGAGGTTGACGGCTTCTTTCATCTCATCAAAAGAAGGACAGCAACCGGTTTCTTTAGTAACTTTATTGATAAACATCAAAAGTTTGTATTGCTTTTCGGTGAGCATATTTTCCCCAATAAAAAAGTAGAACACTTACATATCAAATGTTCTACTTTAGTTCTTTTGCGATGTCAAGCGATTATCTCGAAAGCTGTTTGCTTTTTTTGGCTTTAACCAGTTCGGGCACTTTGACCACATTTATTTTTTCCAGCCGCGTCGGACGTTTGGAATTCTCTTGCAAAAAGCTTTCCGGCGGCAACCGGTTTGAAGGAGACCATTTTCCGAGGTGCGTTTTGCGCAATTTCCTGAGCCTGTTCCCAAGTCAGGGTTCCGTTTTGATTAAACGGCAGCGTTTTCAGGTAATTTTCAAACAACTGCGGCTGTTTCAAAACCAACGAGAGCTCGCGCATCGTGGTAACCGAATGCTTTTTCCTGCCAGTGTTCCTTGGCAAACTTATAGGCATTGATGCCGGACCCCTCGGCAAACACGGAAGGGAAACGCCGTTTCATTTTTTCCACAAAGCTCAAGGAATTAATGTCTGAGGGTTTAAGGCCTTTCAGTTCGGTTGCAATTCCCGAGAAGCCGCCTTTGATATGTTTGGCCAAAAACATCCCCCAGATTGCGGGATTAATTTGTTCCGGCCGTATCCCTTGCTGCTGCAAAACTTCTTTTATCCGGCGCAGTCCGCTCTCATCAAAGGTGCAATAAACTTCACTGGCATAATCCCGTTGCAGCCGCAACATCTGCGAACTGTTGTCTGCGCCTTCCCTGATGAAAATCTGCTTATAATCCGGCTTGAGGAAAGAAACCAAACGGCTCCGGGCCCGCATACGGTTATGATAAGCCAGATATCCCTGTTTTTGAAGTCTTCGTTAAAGGCTTTTACAGCCTGTTCAAAGCCGGCGCCTTTATTAAAAAACTTATCGGCCAAATCGGCAAACTGAGACTGCTGCAAGGCATAAATCGCCATATTTTCGGCATTAAAACGGTTAAACTGCAAGGAGCCGTAAAAGGTTCTGGCTACGCCCACCGGGTTGGCTTCGTTGCCGACTTCGCGCTTATAGGAACAATCCCACAGGGAATAACGGGTAACGCCGGCATATTCGCGCACTTCGCGCCGGCCTTCGTATGCTTTGTTTTCAAATTCGTAAATCGGTTTAGCGCTGCCGGATTTGGCAATGTTTACGGCTTTAGGCACGACACGGATTGCACCGGCGTTGTACCCTGACGCAGTATGAGAATCCGAACCGGGAACAGCGCCGGCGGCCGATGCCGTTCCTCCGAGCGCAGCCGAAAAAAATGCCAGCTTCATCAAATTAAGTCTGGCCCGCTCGCGAATGTCTTTCAAATGTTGAACAAGTTCCTCTTTTTTCATTTCATATCTCTTTGAATAATCATTATTTCTCTTCCTTATTAATCGATTCTTATTATAGTGTTTTCCGTGATAAAAATAAAGAGTTAAAATCAAAAAACTTGAATTATTTGTTGAAAAAAATTTTGCTTTGTTTATAGTTGGAACTAATTGTGTTTTAAAATTGATTTTAGGAAAAAAAAATGGCTACCGAAACAAACATTCACCGCGAAGCCCGCCTGGCAAAATTAAAGACCCTTCAGGAGCGAGGCTACAACCCCTACCCTTACAGTTTTCACCCGACCGCATATGCCGCAGATTTGCAGGAAAAATATAAAGATCTGGAAGCCGGCACCGATACGGAAGACCGGGTTACAATCGCCGGACGCGCCATGGCCGTACGCAACAACGGTATGTTTATAGACGTCAAAGACTCTACCGGCAAAATTCAGGCATTCTGCCACAAAAACCACTTGAGCGAGGATGAACTCGAGCGTTTGAAATGTCTTGACGTCGGCGATATTGTCGGTATAAGCGGGTATGTAAGAAGAACGCCGCGCGGAGAACTTTCAATTGCCGCCGAGAAATTTGACATCATTTCAAAATCTTTGCAGCCGCTGCCGGAAAAATTCCACGGCCTGACGGACGTTGAGGCTCGTTATCGTCAGCGTTACGTTGATTTTATCATGAACGACGAAAGCCGTGAAATCTACAAAAAGCGTTGTGAAATCACCTCTGCCATCCGCCGTTATTTTGAAGCTCACAACTTTTTGGAAGTCGAAACGCCGATGCTTCATCCGATTATGGGCGGCGCCAATGCCAAACCGTTTATCACGCATCATAACACGCTGGATATGGACTTGTATTTGCGCATTGCTCCGGAGCTGTATCTCAAAAAGCTGGTCGTCGGCGGTTTTGAGCGCGTTTTTGAAATCGGACGCAACTTCCGCAACGAAGGCATTGACAAGAGCCATAACCCGGAATTTACCGCTCTGGAAGCTTATCAGGCCTATGCAGACTATAACACCATGGCGGATTTGATTCCCGACCTGATTGCTTATGTGGCCAAAACCGTCCTGGGAACGACCGTAATCAAAGTCGGCGAAAACGAAATCGACTTGGGTCAGCCATTTGTCCGCAAATCAATGATTGAACTGGTAAAAGAATATACCGGGCTTGATTTTATGGAAGCTGACACATTGGAAAAAGCCAAGGAAATGGCAAAATCAGTCGGTGTTGACGCCGATGCCTGCATTTCTTGGGGTAAAGTGATTTCGGAAGTATTTGACTCCAGAGTAGAAGAGCACCTGATTCAGCCGACTCTGGTTATGGATATGCCGCGCGACATTTCTCCGCTTGCCAAAACCCACCGCAGCAACCCGCGTCTGGTTGAGCATTTTGACGCCTATGTTGCCGGAATGGAAATGGGCTGCGCCTATTCCGAACTTTCTAATCCGCTGGAGCAAAGAGAGCGTTTTGAAGCACAATGCGCGGACCGGGAAGCCGGAGACGACGAAGCCCAGATGTTAGACGAAGACTTTATTAATGCGCTGGAAAACGGCTTTCCTCCCTCTGGGGGCATGGGCATGGGCATTGACCGTCTGGCCATCCTGCTGACCGGATCGGCCACCATTCGCGACGTTATCGCTTTTCCGACCTTGTGCAAGAAAGACTAAAAGTGTTTGACAACAACCGGCATATGCAGCGACTGCAAACTCTGCTGAAAAAAAGGCATATATCGCTTTTCAGAAAAGTGTTTATGCAGGAACGGCGGCTGCCGGTTGTTTTTTAGTCTATCACGGATATTTACTGAGCCAACTTAAACAAATTCTGCCGGACAATGAACAGGCGGAAATAGAAATTACGGTCGGCGAAGAAAAGCCCAAACTCAGTTTTGAAGACTACTGCCGACTGAATCCAATCAGTACCTGTTGGGACAACAGCGAAGCAACCGATTTTTTGTATCAGGACAACGAACATATCGCGGTTATGGAACCGGAGCAGGTTAACCCTGAGCTTTTGGAAGAGGCATTAAGCGACCATCCGGCGAAGCTGAGAAAACTTGCCGAAGTCATTGAACGGACGGTAAATTCGGAAACCGCCAAGCACAAGCAACAGCTTTTTGCCGAAATGGAACGTCTCAACCAGTCGATTTTGGACCGCTTGTATGAAGAAGAACTGCCGGAAAACATTATCGACGAAGAGCCTGACAACGAATTTACCCATATCAACAACAAAAAATCAAAGACATTAAATTTCTCCCCTATAAAAAACCTTATTACTTCGGCCCGCAGCCGGTTATTGCCATCGTCATCGACGATATGGGGAATCAGTCAGAAAAGAACCCGGGACATTTCTTCTATAGCGGCACCGCTGACGGCATCGTTTCTGACCTACGGAAGCAATCTTGCAGCACAGGTTAAAAACTCGCAGGATTCGGACAGGAAATAATGATTCACGTTCCGATGGAAGCTCAAAAAACGTCGATACGGCACCTGACGTTTTGACAACCCGGATGAGCGAGAAAGAAATACAGGAACGGTTGAAAATTATGCTGGAAAAATTTGAAAACGTCCGCGGCATAAACAATCATATGGGCAGCAAGCTGACCGAAGACGAAAAAAGAATGGAAGCGGTTATGCAGGTTTTGAAAAAAGAAGGTCTGTTTTCCTAGATTCAAAAACTTCGCCGAAATCCCGAGCGAAAGAGGCTGCCGTCAATCAAAACGTCGCATACGCCCATCGACACGTTTTTCTCGACAATAACAATAATAAAAAATATATCCTCAACCAATTGGCCCAGACTGAACGCCTGGCCCGCAAAAACGGTTATGCAATTGCTATCGGGCATCCGAAGTCGCAAACTTTGCCGCCTTGAGGGAATGGCTGCCTCAACTGCCGGAGAAAAATCTTAAACTGGTTCATTTAAGCGACATTGTGACAGTTTTGAATCCGCAATTAATGAAAACGGCTGAAAATTAAATTTGTCTTTACAATAAGCCACAGAAAAACAAGCAGCAAAAGCATTTGCCGGCGGAAAATACAAAAAATTACAATTTAAGTAAAAAAACTTCTTGACCTTAAGAAATTTTACCTATATATATGCTCTTGTTCTTGAGACGGTCCCATCGTCTAATGGTTAGGACATCACCCTTTCACGGTGGTAATATGGGTTCGAATCCCGTTGGGATCACCAATACAAACAGCGCTTTTTTTAGGGCGCTGTTTTGCTATGCAAACCAAAGCTTTCAGCGAGTTCGAAAGTGCATTTTTGAAAATTGCGTTTGGCGAAGTTTTTCCGAACTTGTTTGTGATTGTTTCCTTGTTTTTTAATGGATTATGATTTATCAGTTTTAGAGATTATAAAGTATTTTAAATAATAACTGTAGCGGGCAAAATGGTTTTGCAAAGTTGGCAAAATGGTTTTGCATAGCTTTTAAAGTCTAGGTTTCGTCTAAGTTTTAAAAGGTGGGTTTTGCTGAAAGACCTTTAAATCCGCCGCTTTCATAGTCTCGTTTCAAGCGGTTTTTAAATGGGTTTAACCTCATCTTAAATTTAAAATAAAGGGGCATTAAATGCCCCTTTATGAGTGTCTTATATATATTATAAAGTATCAAAAACGATATTGCCGATTAGCAGTGCGTTAGCTTTTTTTTCCGGGTTGAAGGCCGGTTGTGTAGAGTGTTTGCACTTCTTTTTATACAAAAAGCCTTAAATATACGCCTGATTTCCGGCACGTCGTTAATACTCATTATAAATTTGCCTTTAACCCCATTTAAGAGCTTGGCCAGCTCGTCAAAATCGGCCTTGCTGAAGATCCTTTGCCGTAGTCGTTTTCGCAGTTCCAATACGGCGGGTCGAGGTAAAACAGCGTGGCCGGCCGGTCATAATGACTGATAAAGTCTTGATATGGAAGACACTCTATATAGACACCGCTCAAGCGTTTGTGCAACTCTTGGATTGATTGAATAATTTTTTCCGAGCTAAAACGGTTTTGACGGACATCAATCCCAAAATGTTGGTTGTATGTTTTGCCGCCAAAGGCATTTTTCTGAATATATAAGTATCTGACGGCTCGCTCCAGCTCGGTCAAGAGCAGCGGCGGGGTGGCAAGCATTCGCTTAAACTCGGCGCGGCTGCAAATCTTAAATTTCAGCATATCGGCCAGATAATCCGGAAACCGCTCGACCATCCGAAACATATTGATGATTTCGCTGTTTACATCGTTGATAGCCTCGCATTTCGGCTTTTTCGTCCGTCTGAAAAAGATGCCGCCCATACCCATAAACGGCTCTGCGTATATGTTGTGCGGGATTTTTTCAATAATAGGAACTATAGTCTTGGCCAGTAGCCGCTTTCCGCCTAGATAAGGCGCAATCGGCTCTGTCGGTTTGACCTGTTCAAAGTTAATAATATTTGTTGACTCTGTTCTCATTTTGTTCTACTTCCTTTTTACATTTTAATTAAGATGTTAAAGAGTAGGAAGCCAGCCCGCGCGGGGCTTTCTCTGGCAGAATCGAGAGTTCTGTCGGCGGGGCGCTGCAACGCCCCGTCCTTTATATTATGCATAATGATATGTTTTATTTCCGTCTTAGATATTGTAATCTTACACCGCCGGCAACCCAGTTAGCCTCGGAAGCATACCCCCAAGACCCTTGACCCCAGTTGTAGATTGAACAAACTGAAGCTGTCGGACTAGTACCTGTTGAACCGCGTGACCCACGATTGCCGTTCTGAGCTTTTCGCTGTTGAACTACGGTTAAAGCGCCATTTACGGAAATGATTCCGCCGTCGCCAGGCTGACCAGTTGAACCTCCGGAGTAATTGCCGCCGCGGCCGGCTGTAATCATACGTCCTCCGTTAGAATCAAAAAGCTGTCTTCCATAACGTTGCCAGAATAGAATGTTACGGGCTGTTTGACCGGATTATAAAACTGACCTTCCCACGCGGCTCCTGACCCGCCAGCATTATGGAAAATAACTCCGCCAAAATTCCAACTTCTGCCTTCGCCGCCACCGCCGGCGATAATCAGATCATAGATACCACGAGGTAAAATATTTGAATAAGTATAAGGCCCTGTTTGTTCCAATAAAACTTGATTAGGCTGAAAAGGGTCTTGTCGTTTGCTCATTGGGCTAAATGCTGACCTGATTCCCATCTTACGCCTCACTTTCGAGGCTTAAGCCTACATAATAATTATCAAAAAAATTAAAGTGTCGGGTTAAGCTAAGCTCGGCAAAGCATTCCCCCCCCCCTAGATTTCTGCGGGTTTTGCTCATTTTGACCTCCGTTATTTTCGTCTTAAATAGGTTATTCTGACCAGACCATTTGTTCCATTATCCGGACCGGCTCCTTTACCAAATCCTTGATAAACCGAAGCACCACCATTCCCCCACCGGCCGACTTTTGAACCGCCTTCACCGTCCAGGCCGTTAGAATAAAAAGGTTGCCCCGCGAGGAACCCATTTTGCCCAAAAGCCGCCGGCATCTTCCAATGTTCCACCGGTTCCGTGTCCACTCCAGCCTCCGGAACCGGTATTCGTTGACCGGCAAGCATAATAGCTGCCAGGATTATCTCGTTCCCGAATCCAGCTATCACCGCCAGGCTTACCTGTACCGACATAACCTCGGTTTTGTTGCGCCTACTGTTCCGGAATACCATTGAAACCAAGTATCCTTCGTAACTGCTAATTCTCCAACAACAGCAGCCCCTGAACCGGCTCCTCCGGAATTAAACGCGACCCCAGAGTTTGTGGCAAAACCTCCTTGTCCGCCTCCGGCTCCAACTAATTCGAGAAGATAAATGCCTTTGGGTAAAAAAGACATCTGTGATTACTTGACCGCCGGATTGATAGACAATCAGAGTTTGAGGTTTAAACGGTTCTTTAATACCATTACCCATCGGGCTAAATGCTGATCTGATTCCCATCTTACGCCTCGCTTCCGAGGCTTAAGCCTGTATAATAATTATTAAAAAAATTAAAGTGTCGGGTTAAGCTAAGCTCGGCAGAGCATTTTCCCCCCTAGATTTCTGCGGGTTTCACTCATTTTTGACCTCCATTTGTCTTACAAAAAGCCGGTAATTGGCTGAATTTGTAAAGGCGGTTAAAATATTCATTGGCTATTTTTTATCTTCTGCCGACAGATGACGATACACGCTGCCCATTGCCGAACCGCCTTTCGGAAAAGGAAGGCAGCTTTTTTCAGAGCAAGTTGCTGTCGAACAGCCGAGTAATGGTATCATCAGTAATATTAGGCTGAGCCAAAAGACCAGCCGCACAATTTTTTTCATATCTCACGACCTCCTTTTCCTGGGTTATGTATTTTATTTTCGCCCGGCTTTTGCCCAGCTGATAGCAGAGAATGCAAAGAACCGCGACAGCTGTTATAAGCGCTAAATTTTTAAACATTGTCCTGGCTTTCGGTTTCTTCTGGTTTCGGATATTCGGCCTTAACAGTTAGACAGGCCTGATAATAGGCTTCCAGCTGGGCTTGGCCGGCGGCAACCATGTCCGCGTCGCCGGAATTGATTTTAACCTGAGCATCCAGATATTCCGTAACCGGCGGATAAGCAGCCGCCCGCTTTTCATAATAAGTTGGTTCGGGAATCTCTTGTTTTTCCCATTTACGGACAATTTTATCCGTCGTTTCTTCATAATAAGGCGTATAAGCTCCGTCTTGCGGCGGTGTTTGGCTATCATCTAAAGGTTTATAACCGTCGGCAATCAGCATACTTTCGCATAAATGGTAATTGGTTGTGTTGCCGTTAGTGTGAGGCGGAAAAATTATTTGTTTCCGGCTGATTAATTTGACATATTGGTTTGACATAAAATTCTCCTTTTATTCCATTGGGGTTATAATAACATAACCGTCTGAGGCATTGCTGCCTTGGGTATGAACGACTTCAGTGCAAAGCTCAGGATCCGTATAAGACGAACCGCCACCGCCTCCCGAACGTTGCTCACCGGCTTTGCTGGCATAGGCGATACCGCCGGAGCCGCCGCCATACCAACCGGAACCACCTACATGGGGACCAGAACCGCCCAGACCAAAAGTTCCGTTATTTCCCCAGTTGGGCGTTCCTTGAATACTTCCGCGATGATTCTAGAATGTGCGCCACCTTCTGTTTGGGTGCCGGGATAGCCGGTTGTAATAATATCCCAACTGCCCTGGCCACCTATCAGACCACCACCGGGACCGGCTGCATACCCCCTAGTATAGGCGCCACCGGCACCGGCAACAATTAGGCGGTTATGAAGAGATGTATCATCTGTAATCCCTTCGTCCGATGTTCGAATATCTGAAGCATTGTATATGCTTTCGTCCGCTGAAACTCCCATTCTGCCGGCATAAACAAACAGTTTCTGTTTAGGCTTAACATTCAGAACGCATTCTACTTTTCCGCCGTTAGCTCCGTTAAAACCTTTAGCAGCAACGACTTCGAGCTTAAGTTTTTTTATACCAAACGGAACGATATATTCCTGAAAGACATCATCGCCGGCCGGGTCAAACCTGACAGGGGTCAAATCAATATCTTCAGCTACAAAAACATTAAAGGCATTCCTGATTTTAGCCATAAAGATTAACTCCCCGGAAAAGACGGCAAACGGCGCATTAAGCGAACCCTGCCAAACAGATTTGATACGACGGAATGTCAGCAAGTACAAACCGGCCTCAGATAAATCTGGGACTTCTTTTTCTACCCACATAATGTCTGCTGGCCAATGAATAGCAACCGGTGTTGGCATATTGACGTATAATTCCAGTGTAATGACATCATCGGGCGCGGTTTTGGTGCATAACGACATATCAAGGCTGAAGGTGATTTCCGCTGAAACCTGTGCCCAGCCGATAATCTTTTCATCTTCTGCTTTAATAACGCCGTTTTCAACGGTTCTTAAACGCTGATAAAGCGATTGGTAACGCACGCCGCCGTCAACAATCCGCTGAATGGCTGCAGCAACCTGGGTCAGGTCTTCCTTGGACGGCGTCTGTCCGGATGTGGTAATCAGATTCAGCAGCTCTTGTTCAACCTGATTGAAAAAAGTCAGCCTTAGGAATAGAGCCTTTAACATCATGGTCTTTGTCTGCATTGACGTAAATATTGTCCTCTCCCGGATTAATTGGTATTGTTTTTTCCATTATGCCTCTCTCTCGTCTCTGATATTAAAAATTGTGTGACTTTGGTTGAGTCTGGTAATAATCCGCTTCATGTTTTCGATTGCCTCGTCGGAAGCGGCCTCTTTGACGATAATTGTCCAGTAATAGATAATTTCCTCTTCGCCCAACTCGTCTTCGCCGCCGCATTCGGACAAGCCGACCATAAACGGCGCATATTCTTCAATTTCAACCGTGCAGCCCTGAATTTTGCAGATATCAATATAGAATTGTTTGTCCTGCCGCCCTTTGGCCGCTTTGGCATTCAGTGCTGCCAGCCTGTCTTCATAGCTGCCTTCCGCTTCCAAACCGTAAAGTTCTTCCCATTCTTCCAGCAGGTCTTTGGTTGTGCGGATGTCTGCTTCTTCAATCAGTCCGCCGATTTTATCATCCGCCGCTGCGTACATTTTAGCATTGACGGTTAACAGGATATCGGAAATGGTATCTGGTTTGACTTCCCAGATTTTACCCCGCGGCAAAAGGCTGATTAAGGCCTGTTTATAGCGTTTTCCTTTTTTCGCTCAGCTCCATGTGACAACTCCCAGCATAGCGATTTCACCGGCCGCGCACTGAATATTTTCCGTCGGTGACACGAGCTTATAGTCAATCAGATTAATAGTTGACAGAATGGCCGAATGGATGCGCGAAACCAGAACCAGCCCGCCGGGTTCGGCATTGTTGTCAAAACTTTGCTGCAGCGACTGAATAATGGCTTCTTTCATTTCCGGCGTATCCGGATCCAAATTGGCAATTTCAATGTCAATGGCTTTGGCGGCTGGTGCCAGAACAAAGATGCGCTTGACGGTTACCGGGCGTTTGCTGTCAATATGTTCTTTGACTTTTCGAAGAAGTTCTTCATCGGGAAAGCCGGTCGGGGTCATAATCCGGACAGTAACCGTACCGGCGCCCATAGCATGCGGATAAACCCAGGCGCGGTTTACGCCTTCAACCTCCAGCGCCCACTTTTTATAGTCTGAGTCCGCACCGCCCATATACAGGTTGCGCATGTATTCGACATAACGAGCCAGCAAATCCTTATCCGTTTCAGCATCGGCACCGGCACCGATCAGCTCAACCGTTGCCGTCGGGCTGATTCCTTCCAAAGCATTGACAAAGGTCAAGATTGTCCCGGCTTCGCAGTTTCCGGCCGCTCCGGCTTTGGTTGCCACGACCTTAATGCTTTGTTCGGTTTCGCTTAAGGTTACAGTTTCTAAAACGGCATATTGCCAGCCGTCTTCACGATTGAGCAATTCTCCGGCAGCAATACTGTTGCCGACCGTGCCGTTGACTTTAATTGTACCGGTGGATTTGGATGATTGTTTTGGGTAAAGGCCGATTCCTGAACAGTGACGGCGTAAATATTCACCTTCAGAGGTTGTCGGAATTATCTGTTTTGACATATACAGAATAAAACCAAAGAGGGCATTAAGCGCATAGCCGTTTGTCCTGGAATAGGCCTTTTGTACCGAAAGCGGCAGTTTATCATAACCATCCGGAATTTTTGAAACTTCCGCGGCCAGATCCTTTTCAAAATTCGATTAATTCCTGTAACGTCTGTAATTTATAAGGCATTGTTAAAATCCTTCAAACTGTAAAGGTTCATCATCGGTTAAGGCTAAAATAAAGCTCAGCTGGTCATCACCGCGCATGACGGTTATTTCCGGTTCGGATATAATGCCGGCGTCAACGGCAACTTTCAGGCTGGCTTTTTACCTTTTCTTTGAAATCAACCAAGGTGTCGTCGCTCAGCTTTTTCCGGTCAAAAACCCAGAGGCCGGAACCCCAGACAATATTTTCCTTGCGGCCGTTGACGCTGGTTTTAATTGCGTCGCCCCACCAGCCGCGGTTTTCCTGTATGTATTCCGGCAGTTCGTCCGGCTCGACATAACCGTCTGTAAACAGGCAGATTAAAATCAGCTGCAGCTTTGGGTTTGTGACCTCAAAAATATCAATTTTGCTGACGTCAATTGTTTTCATCCGGCCGTTACCTCCGTTGAACCTGCGGTTATGATTCCTTTATGTGTATTAGGGTCGACTTCTACCGCATCGCCCAGGCGGGCCACCGGTTGACCGCCGCCGGCAAGGTTGACTTTGCCGTTGACAGTCGTTGTTTGGGCGTCAACCGTTGCGGTTTTAGCCTTAACCGAAACGCTGTCCGCTTCGGCGGTCAGGGTGTTGGTTTTGACATTAACGGCAGTCGTTCCGCTGATATTGATGGTTTGCGCTGTCTGATTCATGGTTGCCGGGGCTTTGAAGTCGATAGCGCCGCCGTTCTTGAAGTGCAGAAGATTGCCGCTGTCGTCATACATGGCGACTTCGCCGTCGTTCAGCTCCTTAAATCTGAGTTCACGATTGCCGATGTTTAAGACTACGTTGTTGAATTTGTTACCGTTCACATTGAAAATCAGCGTTTCCGATTTCTTTTTCGGTTTGGCCGTAAAGCCGTAAGGCTCCAGAAAAGCGACGTCGTTCAGAATTTCGCCGGCTGCCGTCTTAACCTGACAATGCTGGGTATTGCCTTTTTTCAACCAGATTAACCATGCCGAAGCGTATCAGTCCGGCCAGCTGCTCTTGTTGTTCGCTGCTGCTTTGCCTGATTAATTCAACCAATTCATTAATAACTTTTTCCAGCTCTGTCATGCCATTTTCTCCAAATTAAGCGCCGCCCGGCAGCCGTTTTGGCCAGAAGTCAGGTCAACGTCGGTAATTAAAAAGCTGTTATTTAATTCAATCCAGGGGTCTTTGATTTTTAGGGCCGAATTGAGCTGATAGAGTTTGTCGTCGGTCGTGCGGAATGACGAACCGGTAACTTTCAAATCGTAACAGTCATATTCAAGCTCCGAAATGGCGGCATTTAAGCGGCTTTGGCTAGCAACATCCACGGTTTGATGATACTGTCGGCCACTGCCCTGGGACTTTCCGGACACCGGGCTGCTGATAATGTTGTCCAGGCTGTAAGCGTCGACCAGTGGCAACTGGCTGTGCAGGGTAACGGTCTCAAAGGCCTTGTAAACATTGTCGTTTTTATAAATATCAATGATATTTTCGCCGGTAATCAGCGCCGAAGCGGTGTATTTGTCCCGGCATTTGTCCGTCATAACCAGCCGGCCGGCATCGTCGGAATAAATCAACGTATCCGACAATCTGGCCAGCCGGTTGATAACCTTTTCGATTTTGTCGGTGGCCGAGACGACAAACGCCGGCAAAACAACGTCGTTGGCGCTTTGATTGACAAACTCTACCGGATAACCGGAAACCAGCTGGCTGACGATGTCGGCAGCTTTTTGTTTGGTAAAATAAAAGCCTTTGCCGACGGAAGCCTTGACCATTCGCCCCGCATAAGTGTTGACTTTGACGGACAGGGACGGCTTTTTGTTCATATATCCGCAGTCAACTGCCGCCACATAGCCGGTCAATGCCAGTTCGTCGTCGATTAAAACCGTGACGTCCATATCCTTTTTTAACGCCTGTTTAATGGTGCCTAAATCTTTATAGTCTTTGTCATAAGCGGCAAAAAACGCGCAGTTGGCCAGCTGATAAACCGATTTGACGATACGGTTAAAGCTGAAATTGCTGATGCCTAAATTCGGGGTGCGGAGTTCGATTTTATACATCTATGCCTCCTCAACTTCTAGATCTACGCCGGCCGGCATAAACAGGGCATTGGCAATACCGTTGCGGGTCTGAATGTCGGCCGCCCGGGCTTCCAGATTGTCGGAACCATACAGGCGGTGTGCAATCACACAGGCTGGAAAGCTCTTGTTGTAGCTTTTAACCATTGTGTTGACGACATGCTTTTGTTTAATCAGGCCGACGCCGATATTTAAGATATTGTTAATTTGGGTCTGAATTTCCCGGTTGTCAGTGGCAATGGCCACGCTCAGCGCCGTATCTATTAAGGTTTCGATCGTTTCGGTCAAGTCCGCCGCATTCTTATATTCTTTATGATAAACAGCTTCATCGACCGCTTCAATGATTGCCTCTTGGTTTATCAGCTCCTCAGAAGCCTTGCCGTTTTGATAAATCTGGTCGGAAGCCTCGGCCGAAACGTCCGGTTTCTTGACGTCGGACTTAATGCCGGCCATGCTGATATAAGTGTCAAAATAATCTTTATCGGTCAACTCGCCGAACAAATCGCGCAATTTGGCATAACTCATAATTGCCGCGCCAATACCGCCGGCGCTGGCAGCCAGAATATCCAGACTGCCGCTGATTGGATTGGTAATCTGGCCGATCAGGTTATTGGCTGACAGCTTTGATATTTTGTTGGTTATGCTGACAAGGTTGTCATAACTTTGCAGTTTGACAAATCCGGGAAAGCCTTCAAAGGTAAACTTCTCGTCAAACTTGGCCAAAAAGCTTTTTTCCGCTTCGGCCGTTGCTTTGGCAAACTTTTCATCGTCTAATTCCTGCAACTCAATAATTTTTAGGGAAAGGTTGTCGCTGTCAATTTTCTTGAAACTGAAATCAAGCTCATATTTATCGTCAGCCTCTTCGGACTTGCTGATATGCCAACCGTCTTCGATTTTTACCTGGGCGCTGCGGCCGTCAGGCATAACCAGCAGGCCCTGGCGTTTTTCAAGGGCTTTTTCGAGTTTTATTCTGGTTTCTTCAACTTTTTTACCGTAAATATAGCCTTCGACATGAAAATCCATGTTGTCCAGTTTGCCGTCCTGACTGTCGGAATCTATTCCCAGAAAGTCAGCTTCCGCCGGCTTGTTGTTGCGGCCGTAGGTAAACGTTTTAACATTAAATTCTATACCGCGGAATTTATAAAGCATAACTGCGGCCTCCCAAACTCATGTCAATGCTGGTCATATTGTTTTCCGGGCTATTGTCTTCAACTTTTCGCAGGGTTACGTCGGCACCGGGAGAATTGATGTCGAGATGAATTTTTGTGTCGCTCTGTGATTTTAAGACATTCAAAAGCACGCTCACTTTCCAGGGCTTTGGCATTTTCTTCCGGTAGTTTGTCAAACAGTCCGCCGATTTTTTCGCCCAGATAATTACCGATATAAGCCCCGGCGACCATTCCGAGCGGCCCGCCGATGGAACCGATTAAACCACCGGCTATCGTTCCGATACTTCCGCCCAGCTGCGTGCTGTTTTGTGCTTGGGTCAATTCATAGGCAGAATAAGCCATGCCGGCAACACCAAGCGCCTTGCCACCGTATTTTAGGGCTTTGCCGCCATATTGAACAGCTTTTGCCAATCCGCGGTGACGTGCCAGAAAACGTCCTACTTTGCCAAATTTGCCGGACTTTCCTCCACCGAACATATCCATTCCATCAGCCAGCCCGGCCGCACCCAGCGCGCCGCCGTTAACAACATAAACCGGAATTGGCCGCCCGTTTGCCGCTAAAGCTCCCAAAGCTGAAGAAGTACCGCCTTTTTTTCCGGCGCTGAAAAAGTCCATAATACCGAGAATGCCGTGCCGAGCTTTGTTGGCAACGGCCAAAGCACCGACCGTTACGGCAATTTTTCCGGCTGTTTGCAGCCACTTGTCCAGCTGCTGGGGCTGAATACGGTTTAAGGCATTGGCCAGTTTCTGGATCGGCTCGGCCAAATTGCGGTTGGCAAAACCGGTCCAGGCGGTTTTCAAGGAAGTAATGCTGCTTTCAAGCGTGGCGGCCATGCGGGCGGAATCGGACATAATGCTGGCACCGTCGCTGTTAACTTTCATTAATTCATTCATAGCGGAAAAAGCTTCGGCAGTACTTTTTCCCTCTTTTCTGGCTTGATTATAGGCAATGGCAATCGGATTGACGGCACGTTTTGCAAATTCGTCGAAAATAAGTCCGAGTTTGGTTGTGTCGCCATTGGTCTTAACGACAATATCCTTGATAATATCAGGCATTGCCCGGAAATTACCGTTAACGTCTTTAACGGATATACCGACGCTTTTTAGGTTTTTAATCAGCTTGGGGTTTGTCAGGTTTCGAACGACCGCTTCAAAAGCCGTAGCTGACTGTTCAGTCGAGCCGGTACCTTTTCGGGCAAGCTGCATCATGGTTCCCATTTCAAGCGCGGCTTCTTTTCCGGTTCTGCCCATGGCGGCATAAGCGGAAATAATCCGCTCGCCCTGAGTCGCCAAATCGCGCAATTCAAAAGCGCCCATTTTGCCCTGATTGGCCAAAGCGTCAATGATTTCCAGCATTTCTTTGGAATCTTTGACGTTAAACTTTTCAAAAATGTTGGAAAACAGGGAGCCGACGTCTTCGCCGCCGGCGCCGGTGGCCGAGATAACCATAGCAATATTTTCCAAATTGTCTTCGGCAACGCTCAGTTCGCCGGTTTTGGCGGTAATCTGTTCAACTGCGCTTAAAAGCTGCGAGGGATCAATATTAATATTGCGCTTTTGAGCCACACGGTAAATCTGCTCGTTAAGCTGCTGCATTTCGACTTTTGAACGGTCGGCGACAATTCCCAATTGTTCAAGCCGGGTTTCCATGGCGGCAGCATTTTTAATAGTAAAAGCAGTTGTTGCCCCTGTTATTATTGCCGCATAACGATTAGACAGATGGCCTGATAAATTATCAACTGCGGTTAATGACTTTGAAAACATCATCATACTGCGGCTGCCGGTCTGTCCCATGCGGGACAGCCGGTTAGCGAGCTGCTGGCTTTTACTGAACAGATTGCCGGTTAAATCCAGTCGAAACGATGCTTTTTAAGTCTTTTACTGCCATTTATATTTATCTCTCAATTTGTTCAAACGGTCAAAATACCGGATTATACGGGAAAGCGGCATTTCCATGATGTCGCTTTCCAGGAAATGCAGGGTTCGAGCCGCTACCAACACCAAATCCAGCGTGTCATTATAGCGGCTGATTATCTCGCCCCAGGGCGTCCAGGTTGGACTTCTCCCGCATTTCAATGTATTTTTCGGCTAAAAAGTCAAAGTCGGCCGCCGAAAGCTTATTAAATTCCGCAGGACTCAACGGCATTTTAAGGCTGCCGAGTTTGGTAATAATGCGGCAAAGCATATTTCTGACAACTTTGTCTGTCGGACACATCAGCACAGGCCCCTGCGGCGTCAGGAAAACTTCCCGGCTTTTTCTCGTTTGCTTCAATAATGTCGCCGGCCGTAATGTCCCGCAATTCTACTTCTTTGTGAACCTCAGAACCAGCTTTTTAACCCATTGGGCAAAGTAAAATTTAATGTCATATAGCCTCCTATTTCAGGGGAATTATTCCCCGCAACAAGTTAATAAAATTTGTTCTGCGCCGTTCTTTTTTTCGCAGGCGTACCGGCAGTACGGCAAGAAAAAGGAACAAGCAGGGCGGATTTTAGACCTTGCCCTCCGGGTCTGCCGGAATTCCGGCGGCTTCTTTGTCATCGGCCTTGCCAATATGTTCAATATTGTCTGCGGCCTTTTTCTCCAATCCGCCGTTTTCCGGCAGATTTCGGGAGGATAATCCCTGAAACAGGAGGCTTAAGCTCCTGTTACGGTTTCATGGGCTTTTCTATAGCCGAATTGGACTTCAAAGCCGCCGGTGACGACTTCCGGTTCTCCTTCCAGCCAGGCATGAGCGGCCGTATAGGTTTGGCCGGTATCGGTATCCCAAACTACGGTTACGTCATCCATGGCTTTGATTTTTTCAATCGACATACCTGGGATAAGGTGGATTTTGCCTTTAACCCAACCACCTTTGGTTTGGGTAGTAAAGCCTTGACCGTTATCAATGGCAGTTCGGGTTTTTCCATTCAGCGAATAGCTGATTTCGGTCATATCAAAGCTTTCGCCATCGGCTTTCAGCGTTCCTTCGCCATATTTCTTGTTAGGATTAGTCATTTAACCTCCTTTATTGAATAAATTGCAGTTTTCCGGCGACAATGCGCAAGTTGTTCATGATATTGGGCTGCAGCAACTGATTCAGGCGTTCGGTATCGTTGCTGTCACGCAGCGTGGTAATGGTATTCTTAAAGCTGCTGATGTCCTCAACCAAACCGGCCGCCAGCCAGTCTTCGGCCAATGCGATGATTTCGCCGGTCAAAACTTTCGGCGTAACCACTTTCTGTCCTGGCTGAACCTCATAATCATCGTCTGCGAGCTTATAACGTTGAAATTTCAGCTGAATACGCTCTTTCCAAGAATAACGCAGATAAATGACGGTCTGGGTGGTGGTCATGTCAAAATAGCTGGTATCCGTTGCTCCTAAGCTGTTTTTGCGGTAAGTGGTCGCCTCTCGTTCAATTGCGGTATTGCCGTTGGCATTGACAATAACCGTAGCAATGCCGGCCTCCAACAGCATGTTGCGTTCTTCTGCCCGCAGTTCTTCTTTTGCCGGCAGGTCTCCGACCAATTCTAAACTGGCAATTTGGCGTGCCGGGTCTTTCTGGTATTCAATAGCCGAAACGGCAGCATAACGAGCAGCGCGCTCTTCCGGCATATTCGGGCTTTTATAGTCCATCATGACGCTGAAACACTGATTGTTAACGCTTTCAACTTTGGTCAACATCTCGTTTAAAGTGCCTTTAAATACCATGTAAACGGAGCTTTCATTGTTAACCATTGCCCCAAAACGGCGCGTGATTTCCTCTTTCAGCAGCCGGATATTGGCAGTGTCAGTATAGGACGAGGTTATGGTCGGCGCATAAAAATCGCCGAGAGCAGCGATTGTATCGGCTAGGCTGGCATTGCCGGCGCCTTGGGTCGCCTGGGTGATAGTCAGCTCCAGACCGGGGGCGGTCGTTTCGCCGTCATAGTAGTTTAAGCTGACATCAATGAAATTGCCGGCTTCGCCTTTATGCTTAGCAGTCAGGTTGATTTCAGTGTCTTTCTCGGAAACGGCGGCGGCAGTAACCGGCAGCATGACATTAGCGTTGATTTTGGTAATCAGCGCGGCGGTAATATCGGCGGCAGTGTCGCCTTCGTTGATTGTCAGCTGAACTTCTCGGCCGCCAATCATCAAATTCAGCATACCGGCCTGTACTTTAGTTGCGGTAATTGCCAGATGGTAAACCGCGGCGGTGCCTTCCGTCTGTTCGACGGCAATGATGTAGAGCTTGGTTTGCTTGTTGTTCTTAAACCATTCTGTGGCCATGCGATGCAGTTCCGAACCTTCGCCAGCCAGCGGAATGACCTGGTCGGCACTGGTAATCAGTCCGGAAATTTTGTTATATTCCAGCAAACCTTCCAGTTTCTGGCCAATTAACAGACCGGCGGACGGCTTGCCCGACAAGCCCTGATTGGCCAGGCTGTTGTCGATTTCGCAATAAGCGCCAGGAACCCGGGTCAGTGTAATTTCATTAAAATCAAATTGAGACATTTTAGTTTCCTTTTTTCGAGGGTTTGACTTTTTCAATGACAACCTCGTTGTCACGTTTGCGGCGGTGCCAGTAGATTTCATCCTCTACGATTTCGCCCTTGGCGGAAAGGACGGTCATGTCCGGTTTGCGAACTTTCAGGCCGTCTTTTGCCGGTTTTACAAAAATTTTTGACATGAGTTACTCCTTGTTAACGTTAAATGAAACTTCATGCGAAGCCTGTTCGATTGTCCATGCGCCTTTGACTCGCAGAAAATCGTCCAGTTTCGAATAGGGTTTGCCGGAAGCCGGCTGGGTATAAAGTGTTTTGAAGCGCAAACCGAACATCGTTGTATAGTATTTTTCGAGGCGGGCATTGATAATCGGCTTGGCCTCAATGAAAGTAAAAGGTTCAATCGGCAGCCCTAAATCCTGTTTAATCAGTAATTTTTTAATATCGTTAATCAACTGATACGCGCCGGCATGATTAAGGGAACCCTCACGGGCGGCGTTTTCCGATTTGTTGTTGCGGACATAGACAATCAGCGAAAAATAAGCATAAACACTTTTGCTTATTTCATGTTTGGCCTCTTCGCCGCTGTAAGCAACCCAGACTGCCGGGCTGCGGGTTTTTAAGAGATGCGGAATGTCGTCATCGCCTTCGCCGGAATAAGAAGCGATAACCGGGATTTTATAACCCAGAACGCCGCTGTTTACGGCCTTTTGCAAGTGGTCGATAATCGCCTTTTCAATGGTTAAAATCGGATTTTCAAAACTCATGACAATGCTCCGTTAAGAAAATTCTCTACTTCCCGGCAGATATCGGCTTCATCTTGCTTAGACAGTCCCAGATACGGGCGGGCCGGAATCGTAACGGCTTTTTGCTGGCCCAGCGTCCGCCGATGTTAAATTTTAAGAAGTTTTTAACTTTGGCTTTGATAGTACCGCCATATTGATGAATGGCCGCGTAAACCATTGCCGAACCGACTTCGGCATAATCTTTGGTCGCCTGTCCGATAATGCTGCCGCAAAGGTAGCCGTGCAGGGTCAGAACCCGGCCGCCGCGCAGATTGGGCTTCCACTTTTTGCCGTCAGGATCGTGTTCTTCTTCAAAACGCTGAACCGTGCTGCTTTCCAAAACGCCGGCAATATTGTCGTTAAGCTCCTCACGGGCTTTGTCATCTAAGCCTTTGAGATTTTCAATATGCTTGTCCAGCTCTTCAAATTTTGCTCTGACGCCCATTTCAGAAGCCTTTCAACTGATTTTGCGAAAAATGGCGAGCGGCGCTGCCGGAAAAAATAACGTCGCCCGCTTGTTCGGGGTTTTGTCCTGTTTCGGGGTCGCCCAGGGTAACGACGCCTTTGGCGATATCCTTCAAAAAAGTCAGGTTTCGTTCGTATGTTTTTTCAAGTTCTTCGGGAATGACCTCCTTATACATAAAGTACCGGGCCATATCGCAGCAGATCCGTTTCAAGGCTGCCGGTACGGTGGACAAAGGCAGGGCATATTTGACCGCAACATAGGAATTGATAAGCTCTTCGGCGTCGGCCAACGCCGTTTCGACAACCGTATCGTCCATGACTTCGTCTTCATTGCCGGCCAAAGCGGTAATCTCCCGCTCGCCGAAACGCTTAATCAAATCTTCCTTGTTTGCGTACATGCCCTGTATTCCTTATTCCTGAGTGTTTGCTTCCTGAGGTTTTGCTATTTCGGCAATAGCCCGGTCTTTCAGCTCGCCGGAAACCTTAAAGCCAACCTTGGCCGTCAGATTAGTGACGTTGATTTTTTCCTTTGCGGCTTCCAGCTCGGAAATAGCGGCCTTTACCTTGTCGAGGGCATCCTCCGGAACGGCCGGCGGCTGGTTGCCGCCTTCCATTCCTTTGACTTCAACCACTTTGACAATCAGTCCTTTGCCGCTTTCGGCCATAATCTGCCCCAGCTGTTCATCACTGAACTCATCAACCGAATGCAGGGTTTCTTTGTCGCTGTGTGCAATTCCGCCGCGGCGAAATCCGTTAACCTTTGCCGTAATCAGCAGTGATTTGCCGGTAACATCATATTCATTGATGATTCTTGCCATAAGCTCCTCCCTGAGTTAGGCCAGCCAAGGGGTGTCGAGCACTTCGACCAGGCCTTTGTTGGGGTTGTCCTGACCGTTGGCCAGTTTGTCGGCCGTAACGATTTTGTGGGCTTTGGCGCGCAGCTGCGGCGGAACCACCAGGATTGTCGGCTTAATGCCGAGCGGTTTGCCGTTGTCACCTTTGAATGAGCACATGGCGGCATAGGCGGCCTCAAAGGTGGCATCCGTCAGGTCTTCCTTGGAGCAGTAAGCCATCTGCCAGAAACCGTACCCGGCATTGCCGCGGCCGTCTACGCCGTAGACAACTTGTCCGTCCATAAAGACATTGTCATCTTTTTCGCCGTCTTTCTTAATCAGGCGGTAGTCTTTGCGCTTCTGATAAATTAACGGCTTGACCGGACGGGAAGTATCCAGCAGGTACCAGGCTGCATTGCTGCCGGTCTTAAAGTTGGAAACCGAGACCGCTTTGCCCTCAACCAGTACCGGATGATCGGTGTCAAAAAAGTTCTGACCGTCATAGCATAAGGTCGAGGTTCCGGCTTTTAACAGGTTAAACACAAGTTCGTCCGGGTGTTTGGCTGCGGCATCGCCCATATTGGCAATCAACGGATTATACAAACCGACGTCGTCATCTTCGATAGCCGTTTCGGGAATGGCAACGGTACCTTCGTACTTCTTGTTTTTAATAGGATAGTCATATTCTTTGATGTTCTGAATGACGCGTTCGCCGATCCATTCGCGCAGGCCAAACGAGTTGCCGAGCCAGGGATAGGTATTTGAAGCCTTGGTACTCGGAACCGTCATCGCAATTTTCTGATAATCGGTTTTGGCGCCGCTGAAAGCGTTCTGAAAGACGGTTTTGACAGCCGTATTCAGGGCTTTAATCGTTGCAGAATTTACAATCATGTTATTTTTTCCTTAAAAATCGACCCAGACGCCGGAATCTTCGACCAGGAAGACTTTGCCGGCTTTGGATTTTCCGGTTGCGGTTTTGCAGACGGTGCAGCTGTCCTCGATGTAGCAGTCACTGCCGATGTCTGCGGCGGATAAGGCGTCAGAACTTGAGTTCTGATATTTAAAACAGCCTTTCTTCATGGTGATTTTGTCGCCATCAATTTCTTCAATTCGGCCAAAAGCCTTCAAACTGGCAGCTGCGGTTGCGGCAACGGCGACCCCGGTGGCGTCAATAACGCCGATTTCGCCTTCATAGACTTTCTCTTCAGCCTTGAGGGCAAAGACCGCCGTGCGGCCTTTTCTTTCTTCGGCATTAAACTGCGGCATGGTCTTTCTCCTCCTTCAGAGTTTTCTTGAAATCTTCGACTGAAATGCCCATAGCTTTACAAACAGCCAGCTCCTCGCCGGTCAAACAGCCTTCGGCTGCCGGCGGCGTACCGGTTGGGGCATCCGATTTATTCAGGGACAGTTGCGGCATTTTGGCGACAAAGTCGTTAAATGCAGCTTCTCCCAAGCTTTTATGGATAGCCAGGGCATTATCTTTCAAAGCCGGAATCAACTTGCCATCGGCGATGGCCTGATTGACGGCTGCTTCCGCCTTATTGGCGGCAACCTGTTCTTTGAGCTCGGTAATTTCCTTTGTTCAAAGCGGCATATTTAGTAGCATCAACACTTTCCGCCTTCTGTTTGTTGATGGCGGTAACGATTGACGCTTCATCAGCTGCGGTGCCCAAAACATCGGCGATTTTGTTCAAAGAAGCCTGTCCGCCGGCTGTTTTCAGCTGGGTAACGGCATCAATGACATCTTGTTCGCTGGCAGTTTCGGCCAAACCTAACAGCTGAATGAGTTTTGCAAGTAAATCCACTTGTTTGTCCTCCTCATTGTTAAGGTTAGATTTGTTGAACGCTTGAAGCTCAAGGTTCGGGTAATTTGTCAAACCGGCGCAGGTCAAGGCGATAACGTTGCCTTGTTCGTCATGCGTAAAAACGGGTGACAAATAGCGATATTCCCTGTCGGCAACAGCTTTTTCGGCCCGCTTTGTCCATTCTACTTTACCCCACAATCCATCTTTGCCTTTGTTAATGAGCTGTTTAATCCAAGCGGCAGCTGGAGCCGGGGCGCCGTTTTTACCGCTGAAAATTGTCTGGTGTTCATAATCTATTACCAGATCCAGCTTATCGGATTGAGAATTGGGGTTGTAGCGTTTGAGACTGTTAGCAATGACGGCAGCAACATCAAACATAAAGAATTTGCGCCCATCACGACCTTTGATTTCGCCGTAGGGAAGCAGCTGGACTTCATCAGGAACGGGATTGTCCGAATTAAGCTCCAGCTGCAGGGGATTAATGGATATGTCAAATCGTGTATCAGTCATGCTGTCAACATAGGCCGATACCGATAATTTAAAAAGCTGGACTGGTGTCCGGATTGATTATGTTAAGAGATTGATTTAAACAAAACCTAGTTAGGTTTTGTTATAGATGGGGCTGCTAGAATGCGGCTACATTCAGGATAGCTTGAATCGCAAAAAGTAATCTGGGGTTTAATGTTATTAGTTATAGGAAGAAATGGAAAAAGAGCACTTATGGTTCCCAAAATGAAAGCACCAAAACTAAGACACATAAGTAATTTTGATTTATTTTTATTTTTTATACATTCATCTTTTTTGGTTATGGATTTTTGACAAGATTGTGATATTTCTGTTTCTTCTAATATTGTTTCCGCTGTATTTGGCAAATATTCCAGCTCAAGGCGGATTTTGAATATTGAAGAATTAACAGTCTTAAGATCTGCTTTTTGTTGTTCTTCTTCATTTTGCTGCCAAGAGATATAATAAGCAATAGCCAGCAATGCCAATAGGCAACCTAAAATATAACAGCCTATCGCTCCGAGCGTCCAAAAACCATTTATCATTTCTTTTAAAAGATGTGATGATCGTGACAATTGCAACAGCCGCAGCGCCATTAAGCGTAAATAAATATTTATATCCAAGCTGATATGAATTAGAAACGCTTTCTCTACGTTGATGTAAGCTGTTCTCAATGTCTTTTTTCTATCTCTGTATGCTTGAAGTTCTTTTTCAAGACACTCTCGTTTTTTTTTTTCTTCTGTCGTCATAATTTCAGCATCTGATACTGTATTGTCTTTATTCATCAGTTTTAAACGGGGTTTAAATGGGATATTAGCGTTATTTTATTTATCTATATAACAATGCCCCCAAAAAAGTAAAGAGGCCTATTCAAGCCCCTTAAAATCAGAACATTTTTCATCATAGCGGTAAGCATAGCCTTTTGATAAATTTTTTATCAGCTCAAAAGCTGCTTAGCCAGTTCTCGATTAGGTATCTTAAAGTAGTTCACCAGCAATTCTTGTGCTTCAGTTGTTACTTCTGGAGATGTCGGTAAGGGCGTATTATCACATTTATCTTGATTCTGCCCACTAAACATTCTGGGGCTTTGTTTGGCTATATTTGGAGACATATCCTGAAAGAAATAGTTGGCATCTACCCCCAGAATTTTACATAAATCCCATAATCGGCTGGCTCCAATTCTATTCCTGCCGTTTTCATATTTCTGAATCTGCTGAAAAGTAAGACCAGCAAGCTCTGCAAGTTTTTCTTGGCTAATTCCAAGAAGCTGCCGTCGAAGATGAAGACGTTGTCCGACGTAACAATCGACTGGATTGGCAGAACCGTCGGGCAGTCTTCCCCTGCTGTAATTTCGAGTTGTTTTACTTGTTACTGTCTTATCTAATTTTCGCATATTTAAAAACTCCTAAACATTCTCCACCTTTTAACTCCTAAAGGTGGAGGAGCTTTTCCTACTGCGAGACAGCAACAACTTATTTGTCACATAGTAACTTATTCGTTGTACTCCTCCGTCAGTTTGACGTACGAAGCAACAACGATTTTTCTACATAACTCATTGTTATATTACTCTCGCGGAAGGAAAATTCCGGTAGAATACACAATAATTTTTGGCAGCTGAGTTAGGCTGCCAAATTTACTATAAAAAGAAAAGGACTAAGAATCAATTAAAAAATTGTTTGATTTCGGACTTGTTTGCTTATATAATAAAAATAACGGATATGTAAAACACGGTGAATCTCCCGGCCGTAGGACATTCTTTGAATGGCTCGCGTGTAGATGGATGGGAGCTCTACTGCATATCCGTTAATTTATTTTAAACGATTTCCTTTGCCCAGCAGTCGTTTTATGTCGTTTTGGCGGGTTAAATGGAAAGTCTGGGTAAAGATTTCCTTCCCGTTGCGGGTAACCTTAACCGCCAGCCAATAATTTTTTCCGGAGATTTTTTTTACCGCGACAACGGTTTTTTCCGTATCTTGAACCAAAACATCGTAATTTTGTAAGACGTTATTAATCTGCATATAATCATCCAGCTGTAAATCCGGATGGTGTTTTTGGTTTTTCAGCAGGGTTTCGTCAGACAGGTAACAAAGCGATGTTTCAGTTTTTAGGGCCTGTTTAATCCGATTGTCCACAACACCCACTGCAAAATACCCCTGAGGATTTTGATAAAAATCAGCAAAATCATCACTGCACACAAGGCTGTTAATTGCAGTACGGGCGATGTCCGGATTAATTTTTTTAAGTTTTTCGGCCACTTGTTCACGCGCTTTTACCCTTAAATTGGCGATTCCGACATTGTAATCAAAGCCCGGAGCGATACCTACCGGAATTTGTTTGACCTCTCCGGTGGCGGTATTTTCCCAGCTGCGATAGCTTTCTTCAGGGCTGTCGCTGACTGTCCAGCCGTTGGCGTCTATGTCTTCTTTACTAATCTGCTGAACCGTGCAACGGCAATGCCAGCCGTTTGGCGGATAATGCGTTGTCCAGAAGGGATCGTCAACCGGCAAAATCAGATTATGCCACCGCCGGTGTTCTGCTCTGGTCTTTTCATCGAGTACGCAGACATAGCGCAAATACGGCCGGGATTTTTTGCGCCGCTGAATACGTTCCCATCGGCCGGCCGCGTAAGAAGTGCGAAGGTTGGTATCGTAAATCGTGCGCAGCCGGCGCGGCGAACCGAGCTGAACGCCGTCTTCCGCCTTGCCCCACCAGCCTTTTTCCTGCAAAACCGGCGTCAGCCTGTCCTGAAAAGTCTTCAGCGTGCTGCCGTCGGCAATGGCTTTGACGACTTCATCGTAAACATCATTAATAATGTCAGCATAAGTTGAACGGGCGACCGTGAAATAACGGGCGTGCTCGCCATGCCAAAGGTCTGTCCAATGGTCAGTCGGCTTCAGCTTTTTGCGCTGCAGAAACGCCAGAACTTCTTTGGGAATAAAGTTATTCGCCATTGCCACCCCCGATTAAGCGGGCTGCCATAGAGTTTTTAGCCAGGCTTTCCGCCAGTTCGTCGGGCGAAACGTCTAACTTAGCCAGTTCCGATTTTAAGTCTTCCAGGCTTTTGCCCTCTTTCAACAGCCGGGCAATCAGTTCTTCAATCTTCTTTTTGACCGGTTCGACTTTCGGCTGCCAGTCTTTTAACTCATCATCGCCCAAATCGTCAATAAAGTCGTTTATCGGCTGTTTAACTGTGGCTGAAGACTTGTTTAACGCTTGGTTAAACGTCGGAAGCTGAGAAAATCCGTTAATTTGCCCGAAAACGTCATCTTCGTCTTCCGGAGCGTTTAATCCAAGCTTAGCCCGCATTTGCTTGGCTGAAATTGTGAACCCGTATGGCAGCAGCCGGGCAACGCTTTCGGTTAATTTGGAAGTATCTTCGGTTTCCGGATTGCCGATATGCAGCTTCGGATAAGCCTTTTGCGGCCCGAAATTAAGCTCAACCATCGGTCGGATCAGGTCGCGGTTAAGAACGGCGGCCAGCTGGCGAGCATCGGAATTGGCAATATCCATCCGCACTTCGTTATGTTCCTGGCTGACGGCATGTCCGCCGGAGATTGCGTCGGTTGTCGTGGTCTGACCCAGAACAATCTTGGAAATAGCCTGGTCATAATAAGCGGCATGGTCTTTGAAAGCGGCGCCGCCGGCGCTGGTTTCGTTCTTGATAAATTCAATCATCATGTCTTGGGGAACGACGGCAGCCGCATCGGCGCCGAGGTTGAGAACCGCCTTTAACAGGTTGCGTTTGTCTTTCTCCGTCGCATTTTTGCCGTATTTGCCGACCCGGAGCGGGTGGCCGTAGACTTCCAAAAACGAAACCCAGTTTTTAAGCGAAAAGTTTTTGAACAGATATGCCCAGGCAACGCCACGAATCAGCCCACCGCGGATATCCAGTCCGGATTTGGCTTTGATTGTCGTATAGATATATTTAAAAGGCGCCAGTTCCTTATAGCCGCCTTCCACTTTCAACAAAGGTTTTGATAAGTCATTCTGCTGAAAATCAATCCAGCGCGGGTCAACCCAGTTTAAGGATTTCGGCATCCACTGGCTGCTTGAGGTTTCCCAGATGATTTCCGTAACCGAAAAACCTTTGCCGACTGCGTCCAGCATATCAAAAATTTCGCTTTCCAGCGTATCGCGGTTTAAGAAGCTTTTAACAAAATCGGCCTGAGCGGTTGCTGCCGGCGTGTCGTCGGCCGGTTCAACCGAGATGTCCAGCTGCGCGACGGTACGTTTGCGGGTATTTAAGACGGTTTGATACTGAAGGTCTTTTTCTTCGATTTCTTCGGCCAGCTCCATTAACTCTAAAATATCGCCTTCGCCGGATTCCCTTAAAATCCGTGCCAGTTTTATCGGAGTTAGGTTAGTGCTGGGGTTGGAGCTTAGCTGGTCACGGATGCCCAATATCGGATTACTGGCCTCAGCAGAGGTCAACAACATCTTATTTAAATAGCTTTTAATAACGTTAAACATCAATAGGTTCCTTCGGCAAATTTAAAATTGTTTTCTTCATCATCGTTATCAGCCAACTCTTTGGCCGTCATGCAGCCTTCGTAAACAGGAACGCCTTCCTTGCTCATGGCGTATATGCCCAAGACAAAAGCAATGCAGCTGTCGCCGTGCCGTTTGTTGCCGTGTTCGTCTTTCGTCCGAATCTCGGCCACTGTCGGCACGCCTTTAACCAATTTGACCACCTTAAAATCGTTCAAAATATTGGCGTTACGCGGCAAACTGACCCGTTTTTCTTCAAAATAGGCCTTGGCGCGCGGCATATTCTGGCTGTACCATTGCGTCGTCAGCATAACCTCTTCGACCGCCGCGCCGCCGTATTTTTTTGGCAGGCAACTTCTGCCAGATAGGAACCGTTGCCGCGGGCGTCATAGGCGGAGAAACGGAAAAGCGGCAGATGTGACGTGATATAATCGGCAATCTGCCATTGCTGTTCGTGCGGCATATTGCGGATTTCCAAAACAAATGCCGTTTTAAGGTTAAGTCCGGCGTCTTCCTGCAAAACCGCGCAAACCGACAAATCTCCGGAGCGGCCGAAGTCGTAACCGAATCCCGATGCCAGATTCGGGTTCATTTTTTCAATGACCGGCTGAAGATTGTCTTTTATCCAATCGTTAATAAAATCAACCCGTTCAGCCGATGGTGCGGTAGTAAATTCGGGCTTGACGGCCAGTTCCAGAACCGGGATGTCCGGCTGCATACACTGTTCGATAATCAAACGGCTGAAATAGTTTCCGGATCCATTGGCCGGAATGCAGTCCAGCTCCTCCGCCGCGATATCGCCATAAAATTTGTAAATTTCGGATTTCCATTTATTCTCTGCTTCCTGGCTCCATTCTTTGCCCTGCTTTGAGCAAATCCGCTTATAAAGTCCCTGGCGCAGAGCGTCATCAAATGTGCAGCGCAGAAGTTTATAAGGACTTTTGCCGGCTCGGATGTCTTTTATCAGGTCGTTGAAAGGATTGTCTTCGCCGTTATGCGTGGAGATGATTAACACCTGTCCGCCCCAGATAAGCAGCGCAAACGCCGCTTTTAACACCTCTTTTAAATCTTCATGGAATGCTGCCTCGTCGATTATAACAAAACCTTGTTTACCGCGCAGCGCCCGGGCAACCGACGGCAGCGCAACCACCTCCTTGCCGTTGGCAAAAGTCACACGGAAAGCTTTGATGTCTTTGTCTGGATTATCCGGATCTTTGAAAATATATTCTTCCGCCTCGGAACAGGCTTCGCCGATTTTCTTGGCCCATTCGCCGACATACTGGATAAATTCACGGGTCATCTCATAGTCATAGCCCATATAATAAGTCGTTTGAGCATTCTCGGCCGGCGAAGTGACAAACACGGCGACCGCGGCGGTCGCCCAGGTATAACCGGTTCGGCGGGACTTTTCGACCACCGTAACCGGTGAGCTTATGGCTGTTTTGCATAAAAGCTGCTGATAATGTAAAAAAACTTTGTCCGGCTGAAACTCTTCCATTTTAAACTATCCCGAATATTTCGCGTTTGATAAAATCAAGGTTTTCTGCCGAAATGCCTTTTTTCTTACCGGCCTTGTCGACAACCTGAGCGGCTTTTTCGGCGAACTCGCGGCGCAGCTGGATGACATTCTCGACGTTTTGCTTGGAAGCCTGAACCAGCTTTTGCAGGGAAGAAGCCATAAAAAAGGCGTCTTTGCTATCCATAGTAATAGTTTCGCCGTCGTTGTTGACCATCATTTTAAGGATTAGCGAGTGCATCAGCTCAATATTGACCTGACTGACTTTGTTTTCGCCCTCGTCGCCGAAGTTCTTTGCCAGCGCCTCGGCTACAATCCGCGACTGGCGGATTGACTTTGAAACTTCTTCAAGCTGCTTACAATGCCGCCCCAGCGCCGAACGGGACACGTCAACGTCCAATTCTTTCAGTTTTTCCAGTATCTCGTCAATGGTCTTGCCGGCCTGCCGCAGCTGGCCGATTTTTTCGCGGATTTCGGAAGGCAGGCGGTCGATGCTTGAGTTTCTGGCCATTATAGCCTCCTTATTCAGGTCTGGGCTTTTTGACGCCCGGCACGGTTGCCCGGCCGCGGGCGACGTCTTCGCCGCGGGCAGTCAGGCGCGCAACTGTAACCCGGCCGTCAAGCGGTTTTTCGACCGTAATCAGCCCCAGTTCCGCCAAGAAGGCAAAATCCGCCCAGATAACCTCACGGCTGACACCGTGGCCGATTTCCCCCAAAGCTGTCTGCATAACGCTGTCGTTCAGGCTGTAGTCGTTGTCTTCTGCCAAAAAACGAAGCTCCGCAAGGCGGCGGTCTTCTGTCATGAAATCACGATAAGCCATTGTTATTTGTTCCCCATTAAGTAATCCTGTTGGCGTTCCAGTGTTTTTTCTATGATCGAAAGTGTTTTGTTCTGTGTCGCCAGTTCTCCGGTAATATGTTCCAGACAAAGCTGCATTTTATGGAAGTCACGCTGTGACGGCATCCCGGAAACCTGATTTTTGAGTTCGGAAACCTCGCCGGCCAGCGTCTGATAAGTTTCTTTTGTGACGAACTTGGTTTTGATTGACCACCATATCCAGCCGCAAAAACCGCCTAAAATCCAAATCAGAAAATTAGAATTGCTTTGTATAAAATCAATGATTGGCACGCTCAACCTCCTCTTGGCAGTCAATACATAATTTTACACCCGGTACGGCTTTGCGGCGTTCCGGCGGGATAGGCACGCCGCAGATTGCACATTTTCGGTGGCTTCTCAAGGCACGATGCCGCTTTTTACGGCACTCGGCCAGAGCTGAACTGTTAAATGCGGCAATTTCCGCGGTTGCCAAATCCACAACATCAACCACGTTATTTTCCTTTAATTGCGGTATAAATACCGAATAAGCTGCCGATAGCGGCGCCGATCGAAGCCAGATTGTCGGTAATGACTGACTGCGTGTCGGCAGAAATATCAATACCGCAGAAGCTCAAGATGCCACAGACAACGGCAACGACGGAACCGATGACCGTCTTGTTCTTCCAGAAAGGGGTTTCGGTTTGGTTTTCAGGCATAACATCCTCCTTGGTTAAGTTAATAAGTAAATAAAGCTGCTTTTAGGTCGGTATAATCAGAACGGCGGTCTAAATGAATAAAGGCTTTGGCAATACCGATGCTCCAGCCCAGCTTTAGGGCCGTACTTAAAAGTTTTTCGGTCATATTCGGCACCCCGGCGTACAACATCAATGGCGCAGGTTCCGGGGACTTTCCACTTGACGTTCTCTGTCAGGTGAAAAGAACCGGCATTGCCGCCTTCCTGCCGATTGTGTTCGCTGCAACGGCAGCAGGAACTTAATGTCATCGGCAGACCAAACTCGAGGCGCAGTTCTTTTAATTTTTCGGCAAACCCTGGAGCTAAAACCAATTTACCGCAATGGCGGCAGGCCAGTTCTTTGTCTGAAAATAAGATTTTGCCTTGAGCTGATTCAATCATATTGTCCTCGTTCTGTTATCAAACCCGGTATGTGGTTATTTTAAAAGTCATTGCCTCAAAATCAATCCGGACTGGTGTCCGGATTGATTTTATGTATTTAATGATAATTAAATACATACATAAACCGGATCATTAACATGAAAAAACCGGGGATGAACCCCGGTTTAATTAAAACAGGTCTAATACATTGATATTAAACCAACCGAAAAACAGAACCGCCAGCGCCAGTTCTATCGATAAAAATACGATAAGAGCTTCAATTATCTGCATAATTGCGGTACGGCTTTGGCAATTTCATCAACAAAACAACACAAAGCCACAGCTTCGGCATTGCTCAGTTCCAGACTGCTGCTGTTGTTCTGGGGATCCAGTGCCCGGGAGACCACCAGCAACAACTGCCGCAGCTCATCAGCGGCTTCGCGACAATCAGGATTTAAAATTATCTGCATGTTTATTCTCCCGAAAACTCAATGCCGGGAATGGTTTCTTTGGCAAAGTTCAATGCCAGCTGCTCGGCCGATTTTGGTAACGGTGTCAAAAATCCGTATTTGCGCATGGCAGCGCAATAGGCCTTGACTGAAGCACGGGAGCGGCCGACCAGCTTGCAGACTTCGGCGGTTGAAAGCCCCAGCCGCTTATATTTCAACACCCGGCGCCAGAGCGGACGGGATTTCAGGAGTTCGGCCGACATGTCGGCAATCAGCGCCTTTTGCGCCTGGTTTTCCTTTTTCAGCTCGCGGGAACCAAGCAGGGTTTCGGCAAATGTCGGCTTGCGGTTCATCAGCTCGGTTTCCATGGCACGAAAGGCGTTGATGAAATCGATTTTGAACTTCATTGCCTTTTTGCCGGTGAAGCCCATTGCTAACAAGGTAAACCCGTCACGGGTGATTTCATAACAAGGTTGGATTTTGCCTTGTTCATTCAGATAATTGGACGGCTTAAAATTAAGCCGTCCGAAATCTGCCGGAATTTCAAGCTTTTTAATTTTGGCCAGAACATTTTTGTGTTCCATACCAAATCGCTCGGCAATTTTTAAGCTGGTGGTGGTTAACTGGTTATTATCGGAAATTTGAACTAAATTATTAATCATTTTATGTATCTTTCTTAGAAATGCCACGCAAATCTGAGAGGTGGCGGACTCACTAAAAGCCGATACATAAAGGCTCTGGCTGATATTCAATATATTTTCAGCTCTCATCCGCCGCATTGCAGATACAAAAAAATCGCAAATCTGACGGGTGCGAAAGCCGTATGTATCGTGTTTTTAGGCTTTCAGGTTATCCGTCAAAAGTTAATAAATCAATAAAAATTTGCGCTTATTTTTAGATTTTACATGTCAAAACCTAACAAAACATTAAGTTTTCAACCATATTTTTATTTATTTTCAATAAGTTAAACAAAATAATAATATACATAAAAATTTTAATTTACTTGTTTAATATTTTGTTTTCATCAAAACATTTTCTTTCATAAAACTCTGATTTTTTACCAATATTAAACTCCGACAACGGCCGAAAATATCCCATGACGCGCGACCAGATTTCACATGGTTGGCGTTCATTATTTTTGAGTTCTGTTACCGAGATTTGACCCCGCGACAAATTTTTATCATTAGTAAGCATTGCTTTCTCCTGCTTTTATACATTTATTGTTTAGTCATATTTTGAGGGTATGCGGCCATTGCGATATTGAGTTCAAACGAATCCCTAACAATATTAAAGACTAATTTACATGCCTTTTTATGCTCTTCGGTAATCTTGTCGGAATAGTTTGAAACATAGTGCATTTCAAGATTGCCTTTGTGGTCTGTAAAACATTCAAGAGTTAGTGTTGCAACTACTTTTCCCATGTTCTTTCCTTTCTTGTTCTTCAATATATTCAATAAGGGGAAGCCCCAAATAATTTTTATCCTTAACACGCCGGACGGTTCGTTCGTGAATGTCCAGCTCCGCAGCAATGCGGTTACTGCTTAAACCCTGTTCAATCATTTTTGCGGCCAAAACTTTTTTGCGGCCCATACCCCTGAAAATGCCCCATCGGTATCATAAATTTACCGTAGCCCAGTTCCAGACTTAGTTTTTAGCGGCATCAACACCGATAATCTGGGCAATCAGGCATTTTTCGGTGGGATTTTTAGGGATAACGATTTCCGTTCCGCCGCGCTCATTTACAAGTTTTAAGGTTGCGGCGGTTCCGATAATGGTTTCCATTTCTGCCAAAATTCCGGTAAAATTACCCATTTTTTGCTCCTTTGCTTTCTTCCCTGGCTATCCACTGCTTCAGACACTCAATAATCCGTTGCGCCCAGCTTTCTTCAAGAAACTGAGCAGAGCTGCGTTTACCTTTCGTCATCCGTGTAACCCACTTATCCAGGTCAACCAGATTTGTCGATTTAACGACGCCCATATCCTGAAGTTGTCCCCATAAAGCATAAATCTTTTCCAGATCTGCTCGTCCGGTCGGAACTTTGCGGTATTGATTCGGATTTTTTTCTTGTGTTTCCAGCCTTTGGCTTCAAAAGCTTTAACAACTTTAAGCAACTGGCGGTCTGTGAAGATTGAACAGCTGTTTTTGCCGACTGCGGCCAAAATGATTGACCGATAGGTATCGTCATCAAGCCCTAGTGCTTTCTTGGCGATGTGTATCTTACCCAGCAAAATTTTGCGTTCTTGTGTCATTTCCTTTTTTTGTCATTTGTTTTAACCTGGCTCATCAGCGGCAGGTGGTTAATCTCTGCCGGACGGCGGATAACAGCCTTGGGCTGAAATCCGCCGTTTCGCCTGTATGTTTACTGTTTATTTGGAGTTAGTTGGCGAAAGGTTACAAATCGGCAGCAATATCCAGCGGAATGGCTTTATACACCTCAGTGTCGCCAACACGCTCATAAACTCTGATATAGCTTTTGGAGTAGGCGACATTCATACTGTCTATAATGGCCTGTTTTGCCCGTAACCATTTTTCATCATTAATATTATAATGTAATAGACTGTATATCTTTGAGAATGATAAGTTTCCTTGTTTGTCAGTTTCAAAGGCGTAATTAACCAGACTGACCAGCTTCGGATCGGCCCCCTGGCCCCACTCAAGAATGCATTCATTAAACAGGGCTTCGGCGGACTTGGCGGCTTCGTTAAAAACGATGCGGTCGGCAAAAGAACGCATGACTTTATATTTGCCATCAAAGCTGTAGAGCGTCAAATTGCCTTTTTTGCCGCCCAGTTTGGCCTGATATTTTTCGGCAACGATTTCCTCCAGCTCGGAAATGTCCTGCATGGATTTGACTTTGCAGTCTTTCAGCACTTCATGGCTTTTCTTAAAGCGCTCAACAATGATTTTGACCGTCTGGTCGCGCAGCTGGTCTTGCGGTTTGACCATGGATTTGGGAATCAACCGGCCTTTGGCGTCGGTCATATAATCGTTTTCATTAATTTCATTCATTTTCGGAACCTTCCTTAATGTTCAAGTTTTTAATGGTTTCTATGCCCTGGTTCAGACATTCAAGATCTAACTGGACTTTTTCCTTTGTTTCAGTTATGACCTGAAGGGCCTCTTTTTTGCTTGTGTATCCCACAGCGATAGAAGCTATTGCTAAGCCGATAACAGCCTCAAAAGTGCTTTTATTTTTCTTCATATAGCTTCTCCTAAATATCCAAAGCGCGGCGGTAGGTTTCGAGCAGGGTTTCATGTTCGTCCCGTTCAGCAGCATTTTGTTTACGCAGTTTGATGATTTCGCGCATAATTTTGACATCGAAGCCGGCGCTTTTAGATTCGGCAAAAATATCGCGGATATCGCTTTCAAGGGCGGCTTTTTTCTTCGTTTAGCCGTTCAATACGTTCGATAAGAGAACGTAAACGGTCAACAGCAATACCGCCAATTTCAGTATCAGACATTTTATTTTTCCTTTTCTTTTAGGGGTTGAATTGATGATTGCATGAAAAAGCAATCGACTATAAACAGGTTGTGAGTACGACCGATTAGGCCGTTTCCTTAATATCTTCATAAACAGGCCTTTCTGACGGCTGATTGACAAGTGCGTGATTTTCTATGTATGCAAGACTTTCGCTCAAACTTCTGAGGTTGCTGGCTATACAATTTAAGACATGGGCCATCTGTGTGGCTTTAGCTTCTATTTCTTTAATCGATTTTGCCAAGTTCTGGGCATCTTGTGATAACATTATTCTTCTCCTGATTTTTTGTTGTATTGACAATTACGGCAGGCTTTAAAAGTCTGATTTTGTTAGGGTTTCCTGAGTTGGAAAACGGCCGGGACTGATTTTCGAGACACTCTTTGATTAAAATTGTACCGAAAAACGGGCAATCATGGCTGCCATCCATAAGATTGGCTCGGACGGCCGCTTCTATATTTGCAATAGTGCCGGGATAAATATTTTTTAAGAACCTGGCTGATTGCTGCGGAAGATTTGCCAATTTTCTGGGCTATTTTATTTTGGGAGCTTTTATCGGACTCATTAGCCAATACCTCAATCCAGTCTGGCAAATTTTCGCCCCAGTATTGTTTTGCGGTTTCTATTGCTGACATTTAGGCCTCCTCACTATTCCAAACAACAGCATCAATATTCGGATCATAGATTTGTTTAATGCGTTGTATCTGTGGAGCTTGGATTCCTTTGTTCATCGCTGGATTTAGATGAAAAATCTTTTCATTATTTTTTTTGATTAGGTATCCGGCCTTTTTCAGATAATTGAGATATTGGTCTGTTGTCGTCAAAGATACAGGGTCATTATCTTGCGAAGCCGTAGCTACAATATCTTTCAACGTGAAATTCTTAAGAATGCGAATAGCTCGCCAAATTCGGGCTTGATGGCTGTCCTCGACTAAGCAACCGTTTTTATTAACGACCGGAGCCATTGCCCCCATATCTTTAACCAAGGTATAGACATTCGTTCTTAAGCAGCCTTTTTTTTTGATAAATAACTTCCTTGTTCAAAATCTGTGCTTTTTCTAAGGCCTTAAGATAAGAAAATATGGTGCTGTTTTTAACTTTCACTTTATTTTCAATATCCCGGAGGGTAAATGTTTTTAATTCCCTGATAACCTTCCAGACCAGTTTCCGGTTTTTGGGAGCAACACTAACGGGCTTTCTTCCTGTATCAATCATTATGACAGCCTCCGAATAGCGGGAGCTTCACCTTTGATGAGCTCTCTTTTTCCCCAGCTTACCAAGTCGACAATATTTTTACCTTCCGATAAAACGGTATCTTGGATTTTGTTAAGGTTTACAACAATACGACGGACACGTCCCTCGGATATTTTCCAGACCTTTTCCAGTAAATCGTCGCCGATTTTTACTTTATCGCAATAAAGTGTCCGGAGTTTGACAGCATCTTCCATACTGGCCGGCAAAGCTGCAATCCAGTCCAATATACGGTTATGAAAACGTTCTTCTCGGGACAGTTTTGCCGGCAGCATTTCTTCTCCAATTAAAACAATCGGAGCTTCAGAACTGTCGTAAATATCACGGGTTAAAGCCATTAAACCTTTACAGTCAACGCAATAGTCAAATTCATCAATGATTAATGGTTTACCAGAACAGGAAAGTTCTTCACAAACCTGGTCAAACATTTCTGCGGTTGTTCTTTTGGCAGGAATTCCCATTTCATCAAGAATTGCTTGAAGCATGGTTTTTCTTGTCCAGATAGCTTTCGCAGAAACGAAATAAGCCTTTAAATTGGCTGCCGCATAGCTTGATGCCATGGTCTTGCCATAACCGCTCGGGCCATGAACAACGACAAGACCGGGAAGATAATCCGGACGCGTCATTGCCTTTTTATTGCCAGAAGGATAATTCCGACATTTTGCAAAGACGCTATATTATTGACTTTTTGCGTATTTTCTTGCATTATTTAATCCTCTATAATTTCGGTTATAGTTTCAGGAGCTGTTCTATTGGCGTAGGCTCCTGAGTTGTTAGGTTGTCCGCAAGTTCCAGCTTGCGGGCAACTTTTTATTACATTGCTCCGAGGCCTAACTCCTCTAGTGTTTGCTGGGTTTCGTACTCTGAAGACAATTTGTAATTGGCATAAAAATCTCTTTCGTTGGCTGTTAAACGTTCTCCTTTCAAAAAATCGTTCATTAAGGTCTTTCCAATGTTTATATTTTTCCCGCGCCAAAATGGTGGCAGGCATACTGATAACATTGTCATTCTTCGCTTTTTCAACCTGTTCAAGCGTATTTTGTTCCTCAACGGTTAGATTACGGCTGACCGGTATTTCCTGTTTTGAAGCCAGGATATTTTCGGCCTCTTGTAAAAAGCGGGATTCGTAAGGAACTTCTGGTTTAGGAAATGCGAGAATATCCGGATTGTTTTCAATTTTTTGATTAACAATTTCCTGAGCCAGATTTTTGACCATATATTTTTGCTGTAATCCTTGACAATTTTCTTGCTTTCCGAGATTAAACGCTTCTGCAGGTGCTTTTTAGCTGTTGCAACTTCTGCTCTTGAAATTCCGGCGCGTTCGCAGCAGAAAGCCTCGCAGATAAATTTACCTTCCAAGGTGAAAACGTAAATTTTTCCCCATTCGGATTCAGAATATAAAACCTTAACTTGTTTACCGGCATACATTGCCAGATCATGACTATCATAATAAGCATTATCAATGGCGATGCCTTTTTTTTGGTAACGGTTCTCAATCCGTCACCGCTGGTTGGAGACAGTAGGATATCAAGAGCGCGTTCGTTTCCGATGCGGCGGACTTCACCGTCATAATTATCAATCATTGATTGCGGTGTCTTACCGTTCAACCCCCGGTGTGGCTCCTGCATGTAATAGTTTTTTATCCAATTATCGCAAAACTCTTGTAGTTGTTCCGCAGATAAATACTCTGCTGTCCGTTTTTTGGCTTTGCCCATAATATGATCGGCAAAAGGTTTGCGTGCTTCAATGTTCTTGCGATCACTGACGTTATGCCCGATATAACCGGGTAACATTTCTAAAACATCATGTGAAAAGGTCTTAAACACCCGTTCAATATGTGGTTTGCCTTCCGGGGTAAACGGTTTGCAAAATATCTGCTTTATTTCCAAGCTGTCAAAAACCCGGCGCATGTGCTTAGATGCATAATCGGCACCGTTATCGGTTTTTACTTCTTCAGGAACGCCCCATTCAAGCAGGCAGGCGCGGGTTATGGATGTTACGGCCTTTGAGTTTGAAGAGTTGGAAACAAGAAGTTTTAAGCGCCGGGAGTAAACATCAATGACGCCGACAATATTGTGACGGGAACCATCGTCCAGCATTATGTCGGTCGGCGTACTATCAAACTCCCAACGCTGATTAAGGCGGACAATCTTTTTCTGACTGGGAACCTGCTGCGGCCTGAAATTTATTGCGCCAGGCGTCTGGATTTTTAATGGCAAGGAGCAAGGATTCGTTTTCATTTTTCCATTTGAGAACCCAGTTTCTAATTGTTTTGTAAGATGGAACGTTATCCCAGCCAAATTTTGTGCGTAATGCACGCATAATTAATTTGCTGCTGATATCTGGGTTATAATAAATTAACCCTAAAATGAGTTCTTTTTAATTCTGGTCTGGCTTCAATTTTACTTGCACCTTTCCGGTTACCGTAATTATCCGCCAATCCAGCAAGTCCCATTGTTTCATAGTTTTTTTGCAAATTAAACAATGTTCTTTTTCACAAATATTGCTGACAACAGCACGAACAGAACTATCTGGTAATATTTTTTTATTATTGAAATTTAGGCAAAATTCCATTCTAGCTTTTGTATTGCTTAAGCCACTACTTTCTTTTAAATAAGAGATATTCCTGAACAATTTGTTCCCGGATAGAGGCTTTTTGAAGCTGACTATCCTGCAATTTTAACAATGATGCCATAGCAGCTTCTCGTTCTTCTTGAGCTTTTGATTCTTTATTTTTCTGCTGTAATGATAAAAGTTCTGCCCGAACTTCAGAAGGTAAATCGTCAATATTATATTCGCGACCACCACCTTTACCCTTACGAGCCCTGAAAGGCCAATTTTCGTTTGTAGCTTTTATATTTATTAAACGTTTACAAGATGGCAATGTAGTCAAGTGTAATTCTTCTAATTCTTTAGCGCTGAAATAATTTTTCATTATTTAGCCTCCTGATAACGCTCGGGAAACAATTCTTCAACACTAACATCCAAAACCTTGGCTAAAGCTCTCTCTCCAGCGGGAAAAGGTTTAACTAAAGCAGTGCGACAAGCACCTGATGATAAATCATTATCCAATGCCGCTTTAGTAAAATTTGAACCCCTTTTTATTAGTTCTATTTTAATTTTAGCCTTATCCCACATTTAAATTTCCCTTTAAATTTCGTTTTTTTTGTGTTACTATTAGCGAAACGATAATTAACCATAGTGCAAAAATTTTGCACCAGTCAAGAAAAAATATTGCACCATTGTGCAATTTTCATAGGATAAGTATGACAATAGGGAATAGGCTAAAAAAAATTAGAGAAAATCTTGGCTTTTCTCAAGGTTCAATGGCTAAATTTATTAATTGCAGCCTACGCTCTTGGAAAGGTTATGAAAGTGATTCAAATGTTCCCGGAGGAGATGTTTTAGCAAATCTTGCTAAGGCTGGTATTGATATAAATTGGGTGTTATCCGGCGAAATCAATAAAAGTGAAAACTCCATTAATATTTATGACGTCGAATTTTCTGCTGGTTGTGGAGCATTTATTACCGAAGAAAACATAATATCGACTCTTGTTTTGCCGGAAGATTTTTTTGAAATTTATGATTTACAAAAAAAATATGCTGTAGGGATTAAAGTAAAAGGTGATTCAATGCAGCCTCGCTTATATGATAAAGATATTGTTATACTTGATACTAGTATAAAAACGTTCATAAATGACGATATGTATGCTTTCGAGTATGATGGAGCGTGTTTCATAAAAAAGCTCCAACTGGCAGGACAATATTTGAAAGCTATTTCGTTAAATCCCGAGTACGAGCCTTGGAATATTGAACATGAAGATTTGTTACATATTGTTGGCAAGGTAAAAGCGGCTATTTGCAAAGTTTAAATTGTCTGAGTTTTGTCCAAAAAAAGAATCCCCAGTTAGCCTTTAACTGGGATTTAAAAAATACCGGTTTTAAATCCCAGTTTATAAATGCTTTCATTTGATGAAATCATCTAATTTATTGTTTATACTTATTTTATTATTTTCTGTAATGTAAGACCATTTTATCATTTAGCAAAACCATTTTGCGCACTTCTTAAACTTCCCTATATTCAAGCGTGGAAAATCTCAGGCAAAAAAAATGCCCCTTAAATGGGCTGTAAATGGTACTAAAGTTGGAGTTCTTATAAATACCTTATCCCAATATGTCCCCCAAAATCCCGGTTAATCCCAGGAATCCCAGTTATGTAAATCCATCTTTCTTCTTACAATAACACTTGCATTTATAAGCAATTTATCATCTAATTTTCATAAATAATATTCGAATAAATATGATAACTTTAGAAAGTTATTAAAATGAGAATTAGAAAAGCCATTCCAGATGATGCTTTAGCTATTAAAATTATTCATAACAAAACTTACCAAACATCTTATCGTGGATATGTTCCCAATGAATATTTGGACGACCTTATTATTACAGATGATATTTTGCAAAGAACTCAAAAAATATTGTCTCATACGGAATGTTACGTGGTTGTAGATCAAAATTGTTTAATTGCATTTGCTTATATTTTAGAATTAGATGAGAATGTTTTTTGAAATTAACGCCTTGTATGTCTTACCTGAATATCAAAAGTTGGGGGCTGGAAGTTTGTTGGTTAATTATGTGTGTAATCTTAAGAAAGACAAGGCGTATAAACAATGCCTTGTATGGACGATGAAAGATGGTCCGTCTGTGAAATTTTATAATAAACAGGGGTTTCAACCAACCGGTAATGAAAAAGTATGGAAATTTGATATACCGATTATTGAATTGATAAAGATGCTATAAGCATCTCGGAAACTGTGAGGTAAGCTTCTCCAATACAAACAGCGCTCTTTTCAGAGCGCTGTTTTGCTATATAAACCAAGGCTTTCAGCGAGTTCGAAAGTGCATTTTTGAAAATTGCATTTGGGGAAGTTTTCCCGAACTTGTTTGTATTAGTCTCTTTTTTTTTTAATACATTGAGTGAGTTGGAATCTCGTTAGGTCATTGGGACATAAAACTGGTATTTCATCACTTGGCATCAATGCCATATAATCAATCAACATATGGACATACTCCTTTCATCTAGGCTTACCCCAGTTTTTAGTTACTTATTGTGATGTAGGGGAAAAGGGCGAAGCTTTGTCAATTTCTTTGTCGGTATCATTAAAAAATCCCGTCAATTATTGAAATGGACGGGATTAAATGACTGTTACAACTTTAAGCCTATGGCACTGTTTAAGAAAAATATGCAGGGATCAATATTTGAGCTTTCTGCCGTATTTTTCTTAATTCGTAGAATAATGGCAAATACGATTGCCAAGAACAGGCCTTTTTGGAAAAAAGTCGAAATTGTACAATTTTTGCTGCTATTCTTTTGAATACCAAAAGAGCTAATTTAAAAAATTTTTTGATCATAGTTTAATATAATAAAAAATTGTAATTCCTTTAATATCAATCCTCAACAGCATCTTCTCCATAGCCATTTTCAAGAGCTTTGGCAATGCAATAAACTGCAGATGTTCCTAATGCTGTATAAATAACCACGTCAAACGGCAAGATATCTTCTGGGAAAAATATACTAATTAACCCATATAGAACCAAATCCACTATGAACAGACCAATAAATTCTAAAAAAAAAACTGTTTCATATAAAATAATATTTTAAAGTTATAATTATAAATTTTTGAATTTTATAAAATACATTTAAATAAAAGTCAATATTTTGGAGCAAAATAGAAACTTATCTCAGATAATTAAACTTTTTCAAAACATTAATTATACTCAAACCAAATGGATGCTGTGTATCTTGAAAATTGTTTGAAGCCTATAACTATCCAGCTCGCAAACCGTGAGGTAAGCTATTTATAAACGGTGAGAGTCTTTTGATGAGTTCGTTTATCTCAAAAACGCCAACAACTGGTTTGATTTTGATAAAAGCGACATCGCCGAATATGAAAATCTGGCTGAAAAAGTGCAGAATTATAAGATTGAGAGGGAAATGTTGGAAATTGAATAAATAGGAAATATTTTTCAAATACTACGATATTTGTTTATCTAAGAAATTTTTGAAAAAAGTAGTCATTAAGCATTTTTTCAGCTCCTTTTAATTTATGCTTTTTTAATTTCTTGCATTATTTCAGGTCCGTCTCTCCATTGTATTTCTATCTGGGAATTAGTATTTTTTTCTTTTAATAGATTAATACTTTCTTCAGAAAAACTACTTGATGTCCAAAAGTTGAAAATAAATTTTTATTATTTCTTTCTTCATTCATTGCTATAAGGCTTTTTCTAATGTGTGTGATATTATCTAACCATTCTTTTATTTCTTGAGTAGATATTGAACGGTGTGGTAAATATCCCTTACATTCAACAATGTATATCTCTGTAGGGCTCTCATTTATAATATCTAATTCAAGATATTTTTTTAATGTTTGGCAAAATATATTTTTCCCATTTTCAACAAATCCTAACCTCATAGTATGAACTAAATGTAAACAAATCATTTCAAATAAAGGGCCTCTTATTTGATTAGAAATATTTTCAAATGCAGATATTTTTTCAAAAATAGTATATAGTTTATCTGGGTTTTAGTTATGGCAGCTGCTAAGTTTTGTAGTGACCAATATAATTCTTCAAATAATTTAGCGGTTTCTTTTCCAAATAAGTTTTCAAAAGTAGCTGGTATAATTCCCTTGCTTTTTAAATTCATAAAAACATCTTTAGAAAAACTTGGTGCAATTACTAACGGTAGGTATCTAGATATATTCTTTTGTACGGATAATAATTCTAATTTTTTTATGATGTACTGGATTTGAGAAATGTCAGATATATCTTTTAAAAACAAATCACAAACAACGGATCCTTGTTTATTATTTTGCATTAGAGGTAATAAATAAGAGGGTGATGTTATATCCCAATATGTAGTTGCGAATTTTGGGAGAGGATCATTGAGATTTTTATGACATGTTTGATTGTATGTGATAAAGTTTAGTTTCTTTAACCAGTCTTCTACAAGTTGTAGTGTTATTTGTTCTTGTATACAATATGCGTGTACAAATTTAGTAATATTGTCTATTTCAAATTCTGTTAAATATAATATTTTAGAAAAAATTTTCTATATTATCTTCAATTAATAATCCTGAAGAAATCAAATTATCTTTTATTTGGGTTGGCCAAATATGTTTTTTCTGTTCTCCAGAACCTGATATAACGGGGAAAATATTTTTCTAAAATGTAGCCACCTCTAGCCTTTATTGCTTCTAAAGCTGCCGCGTAAACAGAATTTTCTTCTTTTAAAATTTTAGTAACTTCTTTGCAAAAAAGCGAGAGTATGCCAATTGTCTTTATGATATAAAATTTGAGCATTGTTTGCCAAACGAATGTATTTTAATCGCATATATGGTTGTTTAAGTCTTGATATTGCTTTTCTTATGGTATCAGATTTCTCACCTAAAGCTGTAAAATGTTTTATAATTTGTTTTGAGGAAACTGCATGATTGTTTTTAATAAATATTTCAAGTTCTGTTTTATTCATCTCTGTCACACTACGCTATTTATAAAATAAATTTTATATTCCGCTAAAAATTTTTACAATCTAGCATAAAAATATTATATTTCAATTAATTATACAATACTTTTTTATTAAAAATTGCAATATATGTCACGCACCAATATTTTTTATTTAAATTATATTCTATGAGAATTTGGCTCGCAAACCGTGAGGTAAGCATCAGCAATACAAACAGCGCTCTTTTCGGGGCGCTGTTTTGCTAATATAAAAGTGGAAACCATTTAAGATTTCCGCTTTTTATATGATATTACGACAGAGGGAAAACAGATAAAAAGTAAAGGACTTTACAGCTCCAAGCTAAAGTAAGGATTGGTATGGTTTTCATTCTAAACATTCTTTACATTTTCATTGAATTATATATAATTACCGTACAATCAAATAATTATACTTAACAATTTTAAAATTATTACTATGGGTACAAACGAAATTGATATTGCGCTTGCCAACTTGGCTCAAAACAATGCCAATAAACGTTACATTTGTGAAGAACTGCTGTTTTTTATGCCTTATGGGAAAAAGAAAAGCATACAGACAAATGGATTACCGCAAGATTTGGCAGAAAACAAGAAAATGTTTGGTTCTTGTTTAGAGTTTGCTCTTTGAGTTATGCAAAGAGCCGTGAGAACATTGCAAAAAGTAATTGCTCCGCTCGCCAAAAACATGGCTGCCTTCAAGAAATTGGTAGCAGAGGTGGACGAATCCGATGACCAGGACAAGATGGCGATGTTTGCCGATGCATTGCCTAAACAGCAAAAATGCTGATGCAGAGCGGTCTGCTTATTATTCCGTTCTTCCGCCAACTGACATGGCCGTTGCTCAAACCCGAGGAGCAAAGCTCATTTAACTATTTAGCTTCAGCATGGTGCGCGCTGGAGAATATGCTGCTCGCTGCCACCGCCGAGGGTCTGGGAACGGTATTCCATATTCCGGTAAGCGACGAAGCCGAGAAGATCAAAAAATCGTGAATGCGCCTGAAGGTTACGAGTTCACCTGTCTGCTGACGATGGGCTATCCTGCCGAAAATGCTTTTCTGCCCAAACAGAAGGAAATCAATGCAGAAGACAGAATACATCTCAATAGCTGGTAATCAGTAAATTTTATCGGCAAACCGGCGGAATTTTAAAATATTATATATAATAAAGAGGTCATTATGGACAAGCTATTAAAATTAAAAGAAGCCGTCACGGCAAAAAGCCAGTAATCGGTTTTATCCACCACCAATGGTATGTCAAGTGGCATCTCCAAATTGTCGAGCGGTTGGTAAACGAACTATGTAACATTTATACTGAGGCAGACAGGAATATTTGCCTTTTATTGGTTTGGCTACATGATTACGGAAAAATTTTGGCACAAAAGCCCGAAAACTATGATAAAGGTGATTTTCTTACTTTTACCAAAGGCCGGGAACTTATGGAAAGTTTAGGCTTTTCGCAGTCCGTAACAGATCAGACGATAAGTTATCTGCAGCAAATGGAGCGAAAAATGGAAGAAGATTTATCCTTTGCCCCTATTGAAGTTCAGATAATTTCGTCGGCAGATGCAGCATCGCACCTTATCGGACCGTTTATGTCGCTTTACTGGTATGAAAATCCGAATAAATCAATTGAAGAACTTTTAGAAAGCGGTGTTAAAAAGGCCAGGAAAGACTGGCTGAGAAAAGTTACCCTGCCGGAAATAAAAAAGCGCTTTCAAGAACGATATCTTTATATGTTGGAAAATGCCGGAGAATTTCCTGATTGTTTTTAAGAACTTCTGCACAATAGGATTGTGAATCCCAAAACAGGTTTTATTACTAACAAAACAGCACTTTTTTAAAGTGCTGTTTTCTCAATTAAAGACCTATAGCCAAATTTACGCCAATGCCGATAAAGACAAAACAAACGGACTTTTTTATAACTTCCTTAAGGCTCAACTTCTCCTTAAACCTGTCTCCAAACAACCGGCTTAAAATATATCCGTAGACAATTACAAAAATCGGCTGCGTTGATGAAATAGACGTTTCAACCAACACCGGAATAATCGACCAAGCAAAAACAGGCATAAGATTGCCGAGTTGGTCAAAGACTTCAATAAAGCAAAATTTTGAAAAATTAGCTTTGTATTTCGGGAAATTTTTAATTATGTCCTGCCGCATCGGTCTAAAAAATAAAATTCCCCACCTGATTGTGAACGTAACCATTGCGCTCCAGAATGCCGTTGAAAGCCAATCCGTATGTTGTAATATTTTTTTGTAAAGAACGTTTTCAAAAGAAAGAATTACAGCCGTCAGAAGCATCAGCCCAAAACCCCGGTTTATTTTTATCGCCGTAGTCTTTTCCAGATTAAGAACCAACGAAGCGGCAATAATTATTCCCAATCCCAAATACTGTTCCAGCCGCATTATTTCATTGACAATCATATAGGCCCAAAACGGGATAAATATTTTTTCTAAAAAGAAAACAATGCGGCAACAATCGAGGTATCCGTGGTTTTCAGCGCAGCATAATAAGGAAAAAAGATAAGCGACATTTATCAAGCCGATAAGAGCAACATAAAGGGATTGCACTTACCGGCAACATATGAACAGGTCCTATCAAAAGCAAAGCAAACGGTCCCAAGATATTGGTGATGTTTGCATAAAAACGGTCGTTGACGTTTTTTAAACAAATTTCAATGATATAAGCATCGAAAATATTTGATAAAGAATGTGCGGCCGGACTGACGAAAGCTGCCAGAATACCAATAAGATACATATTTTTTTCCAGTAGATTTGTTTTTATGATTTAAATTATAATTGAAACTTATTTATTTTTTAATAATTCCCCAAAAAATGTCAGGCAAATCTTTCCTGTACAGACACATCCCGTTTTCATAACGGCATTAATGTTATTCGAGAAAAACGATTTACCAAAATTCGGAAAAATTTTTACCATTGAAATTTTATTTATTTCAGTGCTAAATGTTTTTAAAGGGGAATCTACCATGCTGATTATAAATATTAACGGTCCGATAAATTCAGGAAAAACAACCGTTTCCAAACTGTTAAGCAAACAACTTCCGATATCTTTTTTTTTTTTTATAGAGGTCGACGACCTGTTGTCCGACGGGGAACAAAAAGCTTTTAGGGCTGAGCGTTAAAGCCGGATGGCAAGAGCGTACAAAACGATTAAAAAAATCATAGAAGAGGAAAAACAAAAAAACAATATAAGAGCATCGTTTTCGCATATCCGATGACCGACAAGCTGTTTAACGAATGGAAGCGATGGGAGGACAAAACAACCGAGTTCGTCAATATTACCCTGGCGCCGCGTTTGGAAATATGCATACAAAATCGCGGAGAACGTTCGTTATCTGTCTCTGAAATCAACAGAATCAGAGAAATGTATCAGGAAGGATACCACAATTCAAAATCTGCCGATTTGATTATTGATAACAGTGAGCAGACGCCTCAAGAAACACTGCAGCAAATTTTATTGTTTTTATCCCAAAAAACTACCTCTGACTTAACGGTTCAACCTCATCGACGCGCGTGGCTTTTGACAAAATGCCACGCAAAGAAATTGTATTGTGTTTTTTTATTTTATCCCATAGGATTGATTGTCTTAAGGCAATATTACATTTGAAAGACACAAAATGACGATAAAATTTTGTATTTTTGACGTTGGGCAAGTTTGCTATCCGTATTCTTTGGAACCGTTAAACCAACTGCTGAGAGAACAGTCTGCCGACCACAAAACCTTTGACAAGAAAGGCGGCGCCAAATCTTTTAACTACAATTCCTTTATGAAAGGAGAAACGGATTTTACCGCCTTTTGCAAAAACTTATGCAGCCACTGCGGCATCGTTTATTCGAAAGATATTGAACAATCCGTCGACAATGCGATGCATCAGGGCGTTGGTCCCTTTATGAAGAAACATTGGAGACAATGTCCTGGCTGCGTAAAGAAGGCATAGAAATAGGCTTGTTGTCAAATGCCCTACCCAATTTGGCCGACACTGGACAAACTTTGGCTGCCGAAGACAACATATTTGTATCATACGAGCTCGGGTTATTGAAACCCGACAAAGCCATTTATCAGTCCGTATTGGCAAAATTAAACGCCAAGCCGGAAGAAGTCATCTTTATTGACGACAAATGCGAAGATGTGGAAGCGGCAAAATCACTCGGAATTAACGGTATTGTTTTTGACAGAAACACAATCTCCCGGCAAATTAAAACCCTCATCACACAGAATAGTTTTTTTTGACACAACATTTTGCGAAAACACGCTGACATACGTATAACGCAAATTAATTGAGAAAGGTGGAAATATGAAAGTATTAATGATTAACGGCAGCTGCAATGAACAGGGGTGTACCTACACGGCGTTGTCCGAAGTTGCAAAGGTTTTGAACAACGAAGGCATTGAAACAGAAATTATCCAGCTGGGAAAAGCGGCTTATCGGGACTGCATCGGCTGCGGTGCCTGCCGAAAACTGAACAACCGTTGCGTCTTTAATGACGATATCATCAATCAGATTATTGAAAAAGCTGAAAAGGCAGACGGATTTGTTTTCGGCTCTCCGGTTTATTACGCTCATCCTTCTGCTCGTCTTCAGGCTGTTTTGGATCGTGTTTTTTATGCCGGCAGCAGCGTATTTGCCTTTAAACCCGGCGCTGCCGTCGTTTCGGCCAGACGTGCCGGCACAACCGCTTCGCTTGACGTCATCAACAAGTATTTCACCATATCCAAAATGCCTGTCGTTTCCTCATCTTACTGGAACAACGTACACGGCATAAGCGCCGAACAAGTCTCCGAGGATAAAGAGGGGCTGCAAACAATGCGTAACATCGGCCACAATATGGCCTGGATGCTGAAATGTATTGAAAAGGCTAAAAATGACGGAATCGAGCTTCCCCGGGTCGAGAGCGGAGAACGGACGAACTTCATCCGTTAATCAAAAACAAAAGCCGGATAAAAGAGTTATCCGGCTTTTTATATCTTATTCTTCGCGGAAGTTATAGGTTCCGGAACGTGTAATCGTCATACCGCTGCCGGTGCCGGTAAAATGAACGACGTCCGGTTTGTTTGCTGTCCCAACGTCAAGGTAAACCAGTTTTTCATCAGCCGAATCATTACGGATAACGTGAGAACCGCTGATATTGGCCGGAAAACAAATTGCATCTCCCGCTTTCAAGCGAATTTCACCGGTTTCGGTTTTTACAGCCGCAGTTCCGCTGATGATATAAAACACTTCTTCATTCTCCTCATGGTAATGATACCCGTAAGCAAAATTTCCGGGAGCCACTTCCACAAAGTTTGCCAAGCATTTGTCGACGTCTTCAATAACGGATTTAACCGCAAAACTGTTGCCGTTTGCAGATTGAACCAAAGGTTGTACGTCATGGTAGTTTTTGACGATAATGTTTTTCATTTTTTCCTCCAAAGCAATTGATTTTTTTGTTCATCTGCATAATATTGAATATTATATTATTTTTGTAAAGTAGGCATTATTTTAATATATAGTATTCAATTTGTAACTAATGGAGAAAGCAAAGTGATTTCAAATAAAAAAATTTTAGATTGTCCGGTTGCAACAACAATTAACCTAATCGGAAACAAATGGAAGCTGTTGATTATCAGAGATCTGCTTGCCAGCACCAGACGCTTTGGCGAATTGCGCAAAAATCTGGAGGGCATCAGCCAGAGAGTTTTAACTCAAAACCTGCGCGAACTTGAAAATGACGGTTTAATCAAAAGAAAGGTCTATGCAGAAGTTCCTCCCCGCGTGGAATACAGCCTCAACGAGCTGGGACGTTCCCTGCTTCCGATAATATCAACAATGGCCAACTGGGGAAACAATTACAAAAAACGATTTCGAACAAATGATTTATTTTGGCTGATAATCACAAAGCTTATTGAAATTTGCAAATTGCAGACTAAGAATCTGCATTAACAATATGATTGTGAGGTTTTGCAATGAAAAAAAAGCTTGGCAGCTCTTGCCTTTGGAACTCTGGGACTGGGAATGGCCGAATTTGGAATGATGAGCATCTTGTCCGTCGTAGCCGCCGGTCTTAACATTTCAATCCCGGAAGCCGGACACTTTATATCCGTTTATGCTCTGGGCGTTTGTTCGGGAGCCGTTCTGCTGGTGTTTTTATCGGGAAACCGACCGTTAAAAACCCTGCTGATTATTCTGATGTTCATTATGTGTATCGGCAACTTTCTGGCCGTTATAGCTCCTAATTATACTTTTATGCTGGCGGCACGTTTTATTTCCGGCTTGCCGCACGGAGGATTTTTCGGCGTGGCCGGCATTGTCGCCAAACGTCTTGCTCCCCGCAATAAACAGGTGGAAGCCGTTGCAACGATGATTTCCGGCATGACAATTGCCAACCTTGTCGGAATTCCGGCGGCATCATACCTTACTCATATCGTTTCCTGGCATATGCTGTTTCTGTTAGTTGCCGTCTGGGGTTTGATTACAATTATTGCCATATATCTGTGGGTACCTGACGTCGCACCTGTTTCGGCGAAAAACTTTACGGCGCAATTCAGTTTTTTGAAACGTCCGCTGCCGTGGTTTCTGCTGGCTTCCATTATGCTGGGCAACGGCGGTCTGTTTTCATGGTACAGCTATGTTAACCCGATTATGGTAAACATTGCCAAATTTCCGCCGCACAGCATGGCCTGGATTATGGCTCTGTCCGGGTTGGGAATGGTTATGGGAAACTACATCAGCGGCAGACTGTCAACCTTTATATCTCCGGTAACACTTTCGGCCCTGATGATCGGCCTAATGTTTGTTGCATCGGTCTTGATGTTTTTTGCCGCCGCATATTCATATTTGGCTTTGGCACTAATGTTTATCGGCGTGTTCGGCTTATTCGGCGTCTCAGGTCCGGAACAGTTTTTGATTATCGACACCTCAGAGGGAGGCGGTGAAATTTTAGGAGCGTCCAGCGCTCAGGTTGCCTTTAACCTCGGTAACGCTCTGGGGGCTTTTTTCGGCGGCCTGCCGATGGAGTTGGGATACAGCGTCGAATACTCCGCGCTTCCGGGATGCGTTTTATCTCTGGCCGGTTTGATAACCATTTTTTATTTCGGCAAATATTATCGTCCACAGCCGTCCGGGCACCCGGTTTCTCAAAAGGCATAGGTTTTAATACACCAATATTCCGACCCCGGCGCTTAAAACCAGTACCGACACAGGATTGAACCTGTAACGGCGCAGTAAAACGACAGAGACTACCGCAATCAGCAAGGCATAGCCGTCAAAACTGTTTATCTCGGCAGTGACATGGTTATGACCGGCAAGCGCCAGCAGCAAAATCCCGGCACCGGCAGCACCTATCAGCCCGGTAGCAACAGCTTTCAGTCCCTGCAAAACAGACATAATCACGGCACAATTGCGATGACAGCAAAAAAAAACCGTAACAAGACAAAGAGATGACGAAACCGGTAATAATGCAGCTGAATGTCGCAACGACTGCTCCCAACGGACCGGCAATTTTCAAACCGGTGAAACTGGAAGCGTTGATTGCCAACGGACCGGGAGTCATCTGAGATATCGTGATGATGTCCGTATACTCTTTTAAACTCAGCCAATGGTAACGGTTAACCAACAGTTCTTCAATCAGAGCAATAATTGCATATCCGCCCCCGATGCTGAAACTGCCGATTTGAAAAAAATTAACCGCCAACTCCCACAACTTTTCCGCCATATTACTTCCCCCTGCCCTTCAACCATACAATCAATGCATAGCAAACCAACGACACGACTATCAAAAATACGGCGTTAAGCTCAAAAACGAACGATGCGACAAAAACAAAAACCGCCGTCAGAACGCCCAGCATCTCCTTATTGCGGGCAACATTTTTTCCCATATCATAGACCACGTCAATGATGATTGCGGCAATGGCGGCAATCATCCCTTTTAATGCGGCATTGATTTCCTGATTATGAATAACCTGCTGATAGCATACCGCTACCGCAGACATAATCAGCAGCGGCGGCAAAACTGCCGCAACGCAGCTGACAACGGCTCCAATCAACCCGGCAATGCGATACCCCGTAATTGCCGAAAGGTTGACGGCTATTGCTCCCGGAGCCGACTGCGCAACAGCTGACATTTCCAACAGTTCGTCAAAAGAAAAGGCTTTCGCGTTGTCGACAAAAGGTTTCTTCATTAACGGTATAATCATATAGCCGCCGCCGACGGCAAGACAACTTATAATCACGTTGGTCTTAAATAACCACCACAGACGGTATAACAGCGTTTTATCCTGCATCAGAGATTTGTTCCTTTTTATATTTTTTTTGTAAAACAGATGATACGGCCGGCCTCGCCAAAACCGCAGCCGAGATGAAATTTCAAACTGTCAACGTTATCCAATCCGCAGTCGCTCGCAAATTCCGAACATCCCCGGTTTCTGCTCCAGTTTTCACATTCTGCCAATAAACTGCGCGCAATGCCCCTGCCCCGGAATTTTTCTTCAACATAAATTCCTTCCAGGTATCCCACCGGAGATTCGGACGTTCCTTCGACATAATCCCGCCGCAGCTGAGTTTGGGCAAACCCCACGGCAACCCCACCGTCCCGGGCGACAAAAACGGCGGCGTCCGGAGCCTTCAGCAAAGCGGCAAACAAACGGCGCAATTCATCCGCTTCATGCTCCGGCCACATTTTCAGCGCCAATGCGGCAACATCATTTTCTTCTCCCGGCAAGGCCTGTTTTATTATCATTTTTCCTCCTGACATTCCGAGATATTACACAAAGGCAAAAAAAATTCAACAATTGTGATGAAACAAATAATTTTTATTGTGTGTTTCAGCGGGGAGAGTATATTTAGCACATAATCCGTTTTGAGATATTTGCCCATGGAATCCGCAAAAAAATTTCTTCTGCCGCAAGAGCCGCTTGATAAAGACCTGACCGACGCCGTCCGCCTGGTTCGCGACACGGCCGACGAAATCAGCGACCTAAAAATCTGCGGACAGGTTCTTTTGGGAGGAGACATTTCCAAAATTGATTTTCGCAACGTGCTGTTTCGCGACTGCTGTTTCAAAGAATGCAATTTTACCAAAAGCTCTTGGATAAATGCTCATTTTCAATGCTGCAGCATCACGAACTGCTGTTTTGAAAACGCCTATTGGAGCAAGGTTTTGATTGAAGAATGCAAATTTACGGGAAGCGACTTTCTGGCAAATATATTCAAAGAAAGCATTTTCAAAGACAGTTATTTTCAATATGCCAATTTTAACGAAAGCCGTTTTGAAAACCTGCTTATTGACGGAAGCCGTTTGACAAACTCGGAAATCAGTGAATGCAAAGTGAAGAATTTGGAGCTAAACCGGGCAGTATTGAACGAAAGCAACCTGTTTCGCACATATCTGCGCGGCGTAGACATAACAAACTCGGACATCTCCGGCGTTATCCTGTCCAAAGACTTCGCTGAGCTGCGCGGTGCCGCAATCAACAGCATTCAAGCCGCCGAACTCATCCGTACGTTTGGCATTAAAGTAGAATTTTAACGGAGGTATCATGGAGTTTCGCAAATCAACGCCGGCAGACATTGACGAAATGATGCAAATTGTCAACGATGCCAAATTGCTGCTCAAAAACAAAATATCAATCAGTGGCAGACGGGATACCCCAACCGGCCATTGCTGGAAAAAAAGACATTGCCGACGGAATTGGTTACGTATTATGTGAAGGCAGCCGTATCGCCGGAATGTGTGCAATTACGTTCGGAGCTGATGAAAGCTATGAAAAAATAGAAGGCGGTTGGAAAACGACCGGCAGCAACTATGCCGTCGTACACCGAATGGCCGTTGCCGCAGACAGCCACGGCAAAGGTTTGGGCGTGAAAATTTACGAAGAAGCCGAAAAACTCGCCCGCTCCCGCAAAGCCTCCAGCGTCCGGGCCGATACCCACCAAGAAAACATTGCAATGCAGCGCACTATGGAAAAAAGCGGCTTTCTGCCGTGCGGCATCATCCATATCAAGGGCGGCGAAGAAGACGGACAACCGCGCATCGCCGTGGAGAAACCATTGTTTTGAAAAAGATGCGGTACCATATGAATGAAAAACAGGCCTAACCTCAGATGAGATTAAGCCTGTTTCTGCCGTTTCGGTTTTGTCCTGATTATTTGTTCTCCAGAGCCGTTCCGCATAAAGAAGAATCAAATACCTGATACATTCCGCCTACTCTGGCAACAAAACAATGGAAACGAGAGAAACACTTGTCGTTCGGCAGTTTGTAATCGCTTTCTTCATCACGTCCGATGACAAAAACTTCTTCATCCGACAATGAAAAGATTTCCTGAACAAACACACTCAAATTAATTACCATCACCACTCCGTCATTGGATTTTTCACATAAACTAACTGTCGGGAGCTTTGTTGACATACAAATTAATTTTGCTTCTCTACCATTGTTGTTTACCTTTTTCAATAATTCTGCTGTTTTCATAATCTATAATTTTAAGTTATTAAATATTTTTTATTTTTGTTTGACTGACATCCAATGCTATTATTCACGAGACGTCATTCATTAAAAATAAATGAAAACTCTCAATTAAAATTATAAAAACTTTTAGAATAATAAAACATAGACTTAGTAAACAGTTTTAATATATCAAAAAAGATGATAAATGTCAATATTTTATTATCTGGGATAAGCAAAAATTTGCCAAATTTGATGGAAATATAATCAGAATCTAAATGCTAAACCGCCGATGAGGGCATATCCTTTGGCATTGTCATCGCTATGCGCTTTGTCGCCATGGGCATTAAGGTACGAGCCTATCATTACGATATCAAGATTTTTGAAAGGCGATAGGCGTTAGACCAAAGGTAGAAAACATCGCGATGACGGGTATTGGCCGCTTCGGACTGAAAATAGGCAACATTGGTTTTGTAGCGCCCGAAATCATAACCCAGGCTAAAATTCCATACTTCAGACTCACGGTAGTTATCAAAATATGCCGGCAGAAAGGCATTGACACGGGCGGTTGCAATAGCATTTTCTTTTCCGTCGACATAAGCTTTTTTATAACCGGCGCCAAGATTAAAACTGCCTTTTGCCAACGAACCCCTACCGAGGCTTCTTTATCGGTTCGGTTGAAAATACCATAGCCGGCGGAGGTATACAATACAGAAGAGGAAAGCTGCCATTTGTTTTGCATCGCCCAAACATAGCCATCCATCGTTTTTTCATAATCGGTATAACGGCTGACCATACCTCGGCGATGAGCATTGTCCGGCGTATAAGAAAAACCGAACTTGGTATTGCCCAGCCAAGGAGTGATATAAGAAAGCTTCGGCGCACGACCGTCGTTTATCATCGCTACCGATTTCGGCGTGGCAAATTTGACCGATTTGGTTTTATTGGCCCAGTTCGGGTTGGAAAGAAAATAAACCAGATTGGTGGCTTCCACCCCCAAAAAGGTAATATCCCGGGCTCCCTGGTGCAACTGATATGCCGCGTTGTAAACATAACCAAGCTTAAAATTTCCCCAAGAAGAATCATCCGTGAGATAGGGAAAAAAACGCCATTCGCCATCGCGGCGGCTGCGATCATGAGCCTTGAAGATGAGGGTTGTATCTGCACGAAGCCCCAACCGGTGTTCTTTCTGAAAAACATAGTCTGATTTAAAAGACGCATCGGCCCGGGTTACCCAGCGATTGGCCAAATTATCAACGCTGCCGATATCCTTGGTCTCGCTTATGCCGTAATAAGCTCCGGCCAAACCGGATGCGTCAAACTCCCTGTGACCGGCTAAGGCAACCGCGGGTGATATGCTTAAAAGAAATGCCAAGTATAAAACCCGGTTCATAAAGAATCAGCCTCGTAAGATTATTCGTCCGCTTAAAGCATAAAAAAAATTCTGCCGATTGTAAACATAAAAAGCTCCGCCCGACAAGAGCTGAGCCAATGTTGAATTCAACCTAAACTTTCGTCAATTTATTGGTTTACGTTTTTTACCCAACAATTATTAATAGCAGCATTCTTTCTTGTAATTTCAGGAAGAGGTGATATGATTAGTTTACTTATTAACAGAAAGGATGGAACAATGAAGTTTATTACCTTGCTTTTGATTTTGGCTGCTATTGCCTATGGCGTAAAATATGCCTATGACAACGGGATGTTGGAAAGCGTTAACAATACGGTGGAGAGAACCGGCGATTTTGCCACCGACAAAGCGGTTAAGTCTACAAATTACACCGGAAGCGGCGAAAGCTATTAATTTCAGCAAAAGAAACTGCGTTCAGAAAGCTTCTTTTTATGCAAGAAAACACTCTGCTTTTACGGCAGAGTGTTTTCTTTAATTAAAAATCATTAATATTCGGAATTGATATATTCTCCGCATTTGATAACGCGGTTTACCTCGTCGACTGCTTCCGGGCTTGCGGCAATGACAATTTTAATTTCTTTAATATAATGTTTTCGATTAAAATTGTTAATTCCCGACAAAAGGGCAATTGCGGCCGCCGTTGCTGACAAAGAGCCAAACTCGCCAAAGCCGATAAGAGGCATTGCCATTGACGTAATCATTTCTTTCTGCGGACGGGCGATTGTCATTACGGCACTCATTGCGTCTTCAATGTTCGAAGCCAGTTTTTCGGCGGGACCGCCAAGAACGACACTGTGCATCAGATAACGGGAATTTCCTCCGTTAGCAACGCTTAAAACCGCAGAACACATATTCAAGCTCCCAAGCGACAGATGGCGTTTGAACACATCAAAACCATATTGTGCGCCGCCGGCTATGATGTCGTTTATCATCGGGGTGCTGCTTACGTGATCGGGATACTCGGGAACAACATACGCATCTGCTTGTACGGCACTGATTTGTCCCCATACGGCTTTTACTTTAATACCATTTACTTTCATTTTTTTAATTTTTAATTGGGTTAAATAAATACATAATTATCTCGGTTTATGCCGGGAAGATAACACAACTTATTATTTTTGGCAAACAAAATCTTACAACCCTGAATTCCAAGGGCGGCGGCCGATGTAATCGCGCATGGTTACAATCCGCAAAGGATTAAGGTACACTGCTGCGCCAAGACCTTCTTTCACGGCCAGAGGCTTGCTGTCTATCCGTATTTGGCCCCGCCGGTTGAAGCTGAAGCGGCGGCGGTAAACACAGTCATCGTTTCGGCAGCTTAACTCAAGCCATTGCGGAGAAGCGGCTCGTCCCTTGTAAATTTTGCGCAACAGTTCGGAACGTTTTTTATCCAGGCGGGGAGACGCGGTTTTATCAAGCCAGACCTGCTTGGTAAAATTGTCACCGCGTTTGGGCATAACGACAAGATGGCCGCGATTATCACGAAGAGCTATTAAATCCTGCTCCGCATTCACCAGAATATCCGGCGTGCGCACCGTAAATACGGACAATAATCCGCCCACAACAAACAGCCATCCCCACTTTCGCCATGACGTCTGCCAGATGGCCAGCCACAGTCCGCCAAACACCATCATCAGCAGTCCCCACAAAGGCATAGACAACACCTGATATCCTGCGGACGGCAGGCTGCTGACATAAGCGGTTATGTCGTTGACCAACCGGATGCCGTATCCGACCAAACGCAAAGGCCAATATTCCAGCCCCAACGGCATCAACAGCAGCGAAAACAACGTGAACGGCATAATCAACAAACCGATAATCGGACCGGCCATAAGATTAGCCAGAGTGGTGAACAACGCAATACGATTGAAGTGATAAACAGAAAAGGGCAGTGTCGCCAGGCTTGCCACCAAATCGGAAACTAAAATACCGACAATGTACAAGAAGACGATTTTAAATGTTTTGACAATCAGAGAAGATGAAGTTCCCTTTCCATCAAGAAAACGTTTAAGAGTCCCCGCAAACCTTTCGTAAAAGGCTATTAGGGCAATCACGGCGGCAAACGACATCTGGAAACTGGCTCCGACCAAAGCTTCCGGCGTTATCAACAATACAAGGAACGCCGCCCAGGCAATGGTTTTCATCGAAATGGCGCGGCGGTCGAGCAAAACGCCCAACAACACGATAAAAGTCATTATAAATGCCCGTTGTGCCGGAATTGCCGCTCCGGAAATCAGCAGGTAAACCACACTTATCAAAAGGGCAAAAACCGCCGAAACCTTTTTGGAATCACAACGCAACGTCAAAGGCGGTATCAAAGCCATCAGCAATCTGATAAAAAAAGAACATCAAGCCGGCCAGCATACTCATGTGCAAACCGGAAATCGACAAGAAATGCGCCAGACCGGAATCCCGATAGTTTTGAATTAAGCGGGAATTAATGCCGGTTTGTTCGCCGGCGATGACGGCAGAAGCCACCGAAGCCTCATCAGGAGGCAGAATCCGTTTGATTTTTTCCATAATCGACTGCCGCCAGCCGGCAACCTTAAATGAAAAACGCTCTCTCCACGAGGCTGGTTCGCGACAATCTACGGGAAGGACACGGCTCTCGGAATAACCGCTGCCGGAAAGCCCCAAATAAAAGCTTTTACGGTCAAACTGATATCCTCCGGGCAATGAAGCCGAGGCCAAAGGCATCAGCTTGGCAACCAGCTCCACACATTGTCCGCTATAGAGTTTTCCCGGCTGAGGGCGCATACTGACCCGAAAACGCCCGGGAACCGGATTGCCGTCAAAATCGGTTAACCGTCCCAAAATCATCCGGCGATTTCCGCGGCTGTTATAATCCAGATGCTCGATACGCCCCTGCAAATACAATTTTTCTGCCGGAACCGGCGCCTGTTCTGTTGCCAGATAAAGCGTTCGCAGCTGAATGACAGCAAAGCCGGCAACAACCGCAGCCGGCACAATCAAGGCATACAGCCAGCGAATGCGGTAACGCAACAATACGGCCAAGACAATAAGAAGCTCGATAACCGCAAGCGTTGCCCATTTGGACGGTTCGACCGGAAGCATAAAATAAATGCCGATACCGCAGGCGAAAAAAACCGGCAGCCACAATCCCCATCGGTCTTGTCCGGCCCAAAACTGTTCTTTAAGGCGATACCAAAACAACTGCATTTAAATTCCTCAATTACCAAAATTAATCTAATCTATCCGCCTCTTATTTGCAATAAATTAACTTTTTTAAGTCGTAAAATGGTGATAAATAAGAACAAAGCGAGGTTTATGATGAAGATTAAACTCTGTTTAGCTGCTTTGGCTCTGCTGGCAGGTGCCGCAATTGCCAACGCGAAAGTTACTCCGATTGCAGACTGGAACGGTGCCCTGCCCTTACAAGACGATGACGGAAATCCGGTGGTTACAACCTGTTCGGAAGCATGCGCCGGCTATGATTTGGTCACTTTGATTTGTCCCGAAGGCGAAAAGCTGGTCGAATGCCCGGTTGAAGGATGCGGTTATTACCATCGCTGCGAACAGTAAGCTGTCCCTTTTATAAAAAACCCGTTCAACTTTGAACGGGTTTTTGTGTTTTTTATTGTCGGTTCCGGCGGGCAATCAGCTCCAGCACGACATCGGAAGCATTTTCGCTCGGCGTCTGTCTGCCTTGGCTCAAAATTTCCTTGACCTTGTCAAAGCCTTCCATCTGACGTTCGTACAAATCCCCATGTTTCAGAAGCTCCAGAACATATTGGCAAATATTGCCGCAGACGCAGCGTTCCTGCAACAATTCCGGAATTATCTCGCGGCCGAGCATTATATTTGAAAGATTCACAAACTGAATTTTCATAATCCGGCCGACGATAAACGCAGTCAGCGGCGAAACCTTGTAGGCAATTATATGCGGAATGCGGGTAATCGCCAGTTCCAACGCAACCGTTCCCGAGGCGGCAATGGCCGCTGACGAGGCTCGAAAAGCATTATAACGGTCCTGCTGAGTTTCTACCACCTGAAGAGGAAGGCCGCAGTTTTGCGTCATTTCACGCACCCTTTTGGCTACGGTTTTAACCGTAGGAATGACAAAGAAAAAGTCCTTGTCGTGTTTTAACAGCATTTTGGAAGCTTCAAGAAAAACAGGCAAAAGCTTGGCCACTTCGTTATGACGCGAGCCGGGAAGCACGGCAATAATCTTTTTGTCGGCGGGAATGCCGTATTTGGCGCGAAAAGCTTCGCCGTCGGCGTGAAGCACCTCACTCTCAATTACGGGATGGCCGACAAACGTCGTTTCTAAATGATAGGGAGTAAAATACTTGGGCTCCTGCGGCAGCAGAGTCATCAGCGCATCAATGTATTTATACATGGTGCGGGCACGTTTTTTCTTCCAGGCCCAGACCTGCGGCGCGACATAATGCAACTGGGGAATGCCCAGTTTAAGCTTGCGCAAGGCCTTATGCACCCGCGAAGAAAAACTCCAGCTGTCAATGGTCACGACAATATCCGGCTGAACCTTGCGGATATCGGAAACAGTCTGACGAATGCGGCGCAATACTTTCGGTATGCTGGGAATAACCTCTACCAGCCCCATAACCGCCAAATCCGAAATATCAAAAACGGATTTTAGCCCCTCAGCCTCCATCGTGTCGCCGCCCAGTCCGAAAAACTCGACATTTCCGCCGGTTTTGGCACGCAAAGCTCGCATCAGACGCGACCCCAGCAGATCGCCCGAAGGTTCGCCGGCAATCAGATAAATTTTCAAAGCGCGAGAAGTGTTATTTAAGGTAGTCATCCGGATTAATCCCCATGATAAAAAGGCCGGCTTTGTCCGCCAGGCGAATTGTTTCGGCTTCGTCTACAATCAAACCGTTGCCGGCATGGACTACAATACCGCGTAAACCGCTTTCCTGAGCCCGGCTGACCGAGCGCGGACCAATCGTAGGCAAATCAATCCGCATATCCTGCTGAGGCTTGCGTAATTTGACCAGCACTCCACCGTCTCCTTTACGACGATATTCGCCGCAACGACGGATAAGTTCATCCGTCCCCTCAATTCCTTCAACGCCGAGCACCAGCCCCTGCTGCACAACCACCGACTGGCCGACGTCCAACTTTCCCAAGGCCAAAGCGACATCAATTCCGCGTCTGATGTCAACCAGCGCCTGTTTATCCGGCTTATGACGCCCCAAGATGCCCGGTTTTACCAGCAAATCGGACATAACTTCATGAATACCGCGGACAGTCATTCCTTCAGCTTCAATTTCATTGACCAAAGCCCGCAGAATACCATCGTCGCCCAGAGCCTTAGCACCGACTTTGGCAAAGAAAGCCGTGGTCCGTAAATCGGGAACCAGGTCAAAAAACCCGGGCGCTTAATTGTGCCAATCATAATTACGTCTTGTACTTTTCTTCGGCGAAACGTTTGAAACCGGTGCCGGCCTGGCCGATGCGTATCCACTGATGAGTAATGTCATCCGTAATCAAAGCCTTGTCGGCATTACCTTCTATTGCAAGAACAAAAAATCCCTTCCTTGTGCGGCACAGTGTTCTATAAGCATTTTGGGAATGCTTCCGCCGCCGGCAATAATGCATAATTTACGCTGACTGGTCATAGCTCTGAGGTAACCTTTGAGTGAAGTTGTCTAAATAATGTTATAGAATACATTTTAACAAAAGAATAGAGGAAAAACGCCAAAGCAGAATTTCCCCTATCCTGAGATCAGAATACCTTATTCGGCAACCATAATCTTGCGGCGGCCCTGGAGAGCTTCATCAATAAACTTAACCTGCTCCATAACCATTTCGTTGTCCTTGAATTTTTCGTGAGCCTGCGCCAAACGGTCTTCAAAGGTTCCTTCTTTGCCCTTGAAAATAAACATAAAAGCCTTGGTAATAGACTTGACCACGCCTTCGTCGTATCCGCTGCGTTTCAGACCGATGACATTCAGCCCGCGCAGTTTTCCGCGGTCTCCGGTAACAATACCAAAAGGAATGACGTCACGGTCAACTCCGGACAATCCGCCAATCATGGCCTTACGGCCGATACGGCAGAACTGGTGAACTGCGGCATTGCCGCCGATGATGACACCGTCACCCAAACGAACATGTCCGCCAATAACCGCATTATTGGTCATAATCACATTATTGCCGACGACGCAATCGTGAGCAACGTGAGAGTTAATCATAAACATACCGCCGTCGCCGACCGTGGTTGTAAAATGTTCTTTCGGCGTACCGGCGTGCATGGTAACATTTTCACGAATAATATTATTTTTGCCGATAATCAGCTTGGCTTCTTCTTTGAATTCGTTGCCATGATCCTGCGGACCGCCGCCGAGGCAGGCGCCGGGAAATACGATGGTTCCCTCACCGACAGTGGTGTCACCCATAATGGTTACCCGGCCCAGGAGCTGAACGTTCTCACCGATTTTAGCACGAGAGCTAATCCAGCAAAAGGGACCTATTTTGGCAGAAGCAGCAATTTGGGCTCCGTCTTCAATTACGGCAGTAGGATGAATATCAGTCATAAAAACTTCCTTTTAGATTGGTGTTAACTTATTTAATGAATAATAATTTACAGGAATTAATAATTAGTGTAAAAACACGTTTGGCTACAAAATATTTCGATAAGAGTGCGGCAAACCATCTTTTCTTTACGAACAACGGAAAAATCAGGCAAAAAAACGCTCTGGCGTTTAATCGGAACAGCAGAAACGAGGCACAAAAAATCCCCCCGAAAATTCGGAGGGATACGCTAAAATCTTTATGTAATTATTTTACGATCATTGCCGTAAATTCAGCTTCGCTGACGGTTTGCCCGTCAACTTTGGTTTCGCCTTTGAAGACGAAAACATTGCGGCGTTCTTTGATATTTTCAACATGCATCTTCAGCTGATCGCCGGGTTTAACCGGTTTGCGGAATTTTACGCCGTCAATTGACATAAAAAATACGCCGGCTTTCATTTCCTTGTAATTTTCCATACCGGAGATAACCAACGCACCTGCGGTCTGAGCCATTGCTTCAATTTGCAACACGCCGGGCATTACCGGGTTGCCGGGAAAGTGTCCCTGGAAAACTCTTCATTCATGGTTACATTTTTGAGGCCGACGCCTTTTTCACCGGGAACTTCAACTTCCAAACGGTCTACCAGCAAAAACGGGTAACGGTGCGGAAGCATATCCATAATTTCTTCAACTTGATAAATTTTATTTTCAGACATTTGTTATTTCCTTAAATAGAAGATTATTTCTTTCCGGCTTTTTGCAGAAAAGCAACTTGGCGCATAAAATCTTTAATGGGTACAGCCGGAGTGCCCATTACAACGGCGCCGGGTTCAATATCACGCATAATGCCTGATTGAGCGGCAATCTGAGCTCCGCTGCCGACATTCAAGTGGTCAGCGAAACCGGTTTGTCCACCACAGACAACATAATCACCAAAAGTACAGCTGCCGGCGATGCCGGTTTGAGAAACCAGAACACAGCCGCGGCCGAGTTTAATGTTATGCGCAACCTGAACCAAATTATCAATACGGCAGCCGTCCCCGATTACCGTATCATCCAAAGCACCGCGGTCAATACATGTATTGGCGCCGATTTCAACATCATTGCCGATAATAACCCGACCGACCTGCGGAATTTTTTATGCTGTCCCTGAACAAACAGGAAACCAAAACCATCCCAGCCAATGCGTGCACCGCTGTAAACATAGCAGTCATTTCCCATCAGGCAATGGGAGATATGCGCTCCGACGCCAATACGGCAATTGCTGCCGATTTCGCACCCGCGGGAAATTACGACATTTGCTTCCAAAATGCAATTGTCGCCGATTTTGACATTGTCCTCCAATACGACATTGTCGCCGATATAGCAGTTTTCGCCAATCAACGCTGTTTTGGAAATAACTGCCGACGGGCGGATTTCAGGAACAATTTGGGGCTCCCTGATAAAACGCCGTATTCAATTTTAAGAAAGCCAGGCGAGGATTTTCCGTAGTCAGCTTGATAACGCCGTCGGGGATTGCATCAAGAAGCTCCGGCGTGGTTATGCAGGCGGTTGCACGGATTTCGGCTGCTTTGGCTCTCTGTTTTTATCATAAAAAGAAACAGATGTCCCCTTCTGCCGCAGCAGACATCGTAGCCAGCTCCCTTACTTCAACATCAGCTTTAGAAGCGTCTTCAACCCGGGCGTCGCAAATTTCAGCAACTTGAGCCAGCGTGAAAGGACCATGGTTTTCATAAAATCTGGTATCGACCATAATTTCAACTCCTTAAAATTACAAGCGGGTACCGAAGTTAAGTCTGAAGACCTGGGTTTCATCGTAGTCTTCCTTAACAATCGGGAAAGCAAAGTCAATATCAATCTGTCCCATCGGCGACAGCCACTGGAAGCCAAAACCTGCGGCGACACGCGGACTTGATGAATATTCCACCACCGAGGTATTGATATTATCCGGTTTACCCAACATACCCATATCAACAAAGGTTCTTCCCTTAATGCCCAACTCATCCAAGCCAATCGGGAACATAACCTCTCCGCCGGTATACAACATCCAGTTACCGCCGAGGGCATCGTCCGTATATTTATCACGGGCACCGATACCTGCGACATCAAAACCGCGCAAAGTCGAACCGCCGAGATAATAACGATTGGACAAACGGACATCCTTGCCGCCGTAACCGGTGATATAACCGGCATTGGCAAACAATTTGAAGGTATAGTAATCAGCCAAGGTATAGTACTGATACAGTTTGGCATCAAATTTCAGGTATTTTTCGTCTCCGCCGAGGCCGGAAACATCATTGCCGAAGGAAATGAAATATCCTTCTTTGGGATTGAAAGCGCTGTCACGCTTGTCGTAGACAATGGTCTGACCGACAGAAGAGTCATTGTATTTGCCTGCCTCTTCCTTAATGTAGTAGGAGGCCTCGGAATCAACATTGCTAATCTTGTCCTGACGCAGGGTGTAACGGAACTGTTGAGACAAATCGTCCGTATAGTTCCAACCCAGACGCAAACGGCCGCCGGTGCTTTCGCTGTCGTAAGAACCTTCATCCTGATAATCCTGTTCGGTACGGAAGAGGTCAAAACCGGCACGCAAACGGCGATTCAGGAAATACGGTTCCGTAAAGCTGACATCATATTCCTGAGAACGCTGCGATACGCCGATATCTAAACCGAGGCGTTGTCCCAGACCGCGGAAGTTGTTTTCGGTTACGCCGGTGCGAACCAGAGCGCCGTTAACAGTAGAGTAGCCGACGCCGACATTGAAATAACCGGTTGATTTTTCTTCAACATCAACATTGATGTCGGCCTTATTGTCATCTTTTGGCATCGTTTCAATATTGACTTTGCTGAAGTAGTCAAGATTTTCGACGTTACGGCGCGAATCTTTAATTTTGGAAACGTTGAAAGCATCGCCTTCGTCAATACGAAATTCGCGGCGAATAACTTTGTCATATGTTCTGGTGTTGCCGGTAATGTTAATGCGGTCGACGAAAATACGTTCGCCTTCCTTGACATGGAATGTCAAAGCAATTTCACCGGCAGCGGTATCTTTTGTCATTTCAGGTTCAACATCTACAAAAGCAAAACCTTTTTGCCCAGTTCGTCGGTCAGCGCCGTGACTGATTTTTCCACCTTATCGGCATTATACCAATCACCGGTTTCCAGCTGGACCGCCGGTTTGAGCGCCGCGGTGTCAACATCGGCAATATCCGAGGTTATGTCAAGGCTGCGGATTTTATAACGTTTTCCTTCGTCCAGCACAAAGGTCAGCACAAAAGACTTTTTATCCGGACTCAGTTCGGCAACGGCAGATACGACACGGAAATCGGCATAACCGCGCTTAAAGTAAAAACGGCGCAACAGTTCCTTGTCGTAATTTGTTTTTTCTGAATCATAATTTTCAGCAGAAGAAAAGATACGATACCAACGGCTCTCTTTGCTCATAATTTCCGATTGCAGGTCATCGTCGGAATAATGTTTGTTGCCGACGAAATTGACTTTATTAATAGAGGCCAGAGGGCCTTCGTCAATTTTAAAAATCAAATCGACACGATTTTGATCGCGTTCAATAATCTGAGGTTCGACAACTACGGCATAACGCCCGGTACGTTTGTAAATTTCAAGGATACGCTGAACATCTTCCTGAACTTTGGCGCGAGAATAAGTCGACCGGGGAGCCAACTGCAATTCGCCTTTGAGCATTTCGTCATCGACCTTATCGTTGCCGTCGAACAGAACCTTGTTAATAATAGGATTTTCAGCCACTTTGATTATCAGCAACCCATCGTTTTTCATATTAAGAGAAACATCGTTGAACAGGCCGGTAGCATAAAGCTGTTTCAGGGAGGCATCCATTTTGGCATCATCAATAATGGTGTTCTTTTTATGTCAACATAAGAAAGAACGGTCTCCACTTCAACGCGTTCCAAACCTTCGACTTTGATATCCCGAACATAAACGGAGGCAGCGCGGACTTCAAAAGCGGCTAGCAGTACAATCAGCATAGTCCATATTTTTAACATTTTCATGTTCACAAATCCTTATTGTAGTTAACGGTGGAGCTCCGGTTTAGGAGAACCATCTGTGAAACAAACGTGCAAAATCATTATAAGTCGCAAATACCATCAAAGAGATAATCAAGAACAATCCGAACTTGAAAACATAGTCTTTGACTGTTTCGTTCAGCTCTTTGCCGGTCACAATCTCAATGAGGTAAATCACGACGTGACCGCCGTCGAGCAAAGGAATCGGAAAGAGGTTAATCAGCCCCAAATTGATTGACAACAAGGCTGCAAAAATAAGTAAATCTAGAAATCCGCTTTGTTTGCTGATGTCTCCCGACATCTCGGCTATACGGATGATGCCCCCAACCTCGTCCGCAGCAGCGTCATTTCAGTTATGCGCCAAGTCTCCAGAGTTGCATCGCGGAACGCGGCCGCCAAAGATATCTGACTGGGCTGAACCTCTACGATATTCACAGAGCGAATCCCCAACATGGCTTTGGGCTCGGCAGGCTGGTTGACTTCTTCTTCCAGAGGAATGACTTTCAGCGGAAAAGAAAGCGTGATAAGCTGTTCGCCGCGCTTGATTTCGAGGCTGACTTTTTCAGCGGTATTCATATCAACTTCCTGACGAACTTCGGCAAAACTGTTGACGGCCTTTCCGTTAACTTTGAGAATACGGTCTCCGGCCAAGACGCCAGCCTGTTCGGCAGCACCGCCTTTAATGACCTCACCGACCACGGCCGGAAAGTCCACTTTTCCCAAAAAGAAAAAGACACCGGCAAAAACCAATATGGCAAACACGTAGTTGGCAGCAGGCCCGGCAATAACTATGGCCAGCTTTTTAAACGGGTTTTGGAAAGCGAAAGCATACTTTTTGTCTCTTCCGCAACCGAGGCGCTTTCATCCGTTGAACTGGCGGCATCGCCATCTCCCAAGAATTTGCAGTATCCGCCTAAAGGAATCGCACAAATTTTCCATTCGGTACCGGAACGGTCGGTAAAACCCCAGAGCTTTTTGCCGAATCCGATTGAAAACTCGTCAACCTTAACGCCGGTAAACTTGGCCATAAGATAGTGGCCAAGTTCGTGAACAAATACCAAAACACCTAATAAGACGATAAACGGGACGACATAATAGACCGCATTAATCAACCATTCCATAATAACAATACCTTTACATTAAAAACAAAGCATACTTAAACAACAAAAAGACCAACGGCGCCGCAAAAATCAGGCCGTCCACACGGTCAAAGACTCCGCCGTGTCCGGGAATTAAATCGCTGGAATCTTTCAAATTCAAACTGCGTTTGATATGAGATTCAACCAAATCGCCAATCTGAGCCACAACAGCTATCATTGCCGCCAGCACGCCGTAGAAAAGATTGTGCTGCGAAGCGCCGATAAAATAACAGAAGATTATGCTTGTGACGACCGAGAACAGAACACCGCCAATCAGACCCGACCAGGTTTTGTTAGGGCTGATTTTGGGTGCGAGCTTAGGCCCTTTCAGATTGCAGCCGACGACAAAACCACCGATGTCGACGGCCCAAACAACCAGCAAGAACCAAAAGGTTACCAAAAAACCGACCAACTCGTACAACCAGATGACAGAGCCGACGCCGATGGAAATATAAGGGACGCCAAGCACCAGAAGATTGCGCCGGTTTTCGTCGCCGGATTTTATCCAAGCCAAAACCACTCCTGCAAACAGCACGATAAAATAGGCCGTCCAAGACCCGAGCATAACGGCTACTGCCAAAACAACGGTGTAGAGCGTGGCATAAAAAGCGCCCCGCTGATTGGGAACCATGTGCGCCCATTCCCACGCGAGCATAGAACCGAAAGTCATTGCCAACAGCTGAACAAAAGGATAGCCGGCCCATAAGCAGGATACAGTGAGAGGAACCAAAACCAGAGCGGTGACAATACGTTTGACAAGCGAGTTTAACTTAGACTTTTCCATATCTTCTCTCCCTGGTGTTAAAGTCATTAATAATCCGTTCCAACTCTTCTTTGCCGAAATCCGGCCACAAAGTCGGGGTAAAGAAAAATTCGGCATAGTCAATCTGCCACAAAAGATAATTGCTGATGCGCTGTTCTCCGCTGGTGCGAATGACAAGATCAGGATCGGGAACATCTTTGGTATAGAGCATATCCGAAAACATTTTAATATCAACATCTTCGGGCAAAATATCCCCCTGCGGGCCAAAACGGCAATCTTCCGGGCGGCATTGACAATTTCCTGCCGGGCGCCGTAACTGATTGCAATACACAGGGTCATTTTGTCGTTGTGAGCGGTTTCAGCCTCAATTTTAGCCATTTGCTCCACGATGTCGGCATCCAGCATCTGACGTTCGCCGATAAAAATTATGCGGACGCCGTTTTCCTGAATCTCTTTCAAATCGGATTTCAAATAGTCACGCAACAGCCCCATCAGAGTTGCGACTTCTTCCGGGTCCCGCTGCCAGTTTTCGGTGGAAAAAGCATACAAAGTAAGATATTTGACACCGAGTTCGCCGGCGGCCGGGTGATTTCTTAACGACTTCGGCCCCTTTTTTTGTGTCCTACGGAACGGGGCAGGCCCTTTTTGGCCCAGCGTCCGTTCCCGTCCATAATAATGGCAATATGCTGCAGTTTGTTCGTCGAATCAGTCAAAACAAAAACCTCTTACACTTGCATGATGTCTTTTTCTTTTTGAACCAGCAGCTCCTCAATCTTCTTGATTGAATCGTCCGTCAGTTTCTGAACTTCATTTTCAAAACGTTTTTCGTCATCTTCGGAAATAGAGTTGTCTTTTTAAGCTTTTTGATTTCATCAACGCATCACGACGAATGTTACGGATGGCGACTTTATTCT
>VOFD01002601.1_pt1 | contig 70367 bp, 93 predicted proteins | sample 5384101 | NCBI WGS metagenome assembly VOFD01 (sample SAMN12384723, study PRJNA508395) | human gut metagenome | isolation source: healthy gut C | host: Homo sapiens
CATGAGCCGCAGCTTTTATGTGAGCGAAAGCCTTACCGGGCGCAGGATATCCACGCGCGAAATACGAAAACGGTATTTTGACACTGGATGTTCCGAAAGAAGAACAAAGGCCGTCCCGGAGAAACGCTATATAGCAATAGAAGGTTAAACTGCACAGATTTGAAAAAGAGGCGATTCACATGGATAAAAATCAAAACATCCGTTGAAAAAGAAAAAAGGCAGTTTCAAAGATCAACATAGCGGATCAGGGCTGTTGCGGAAGCAAGAAGAAGCACACACAGTGCGAAGAAACATCGTGGGATAAACGAAAAGACCTGCAATTTTGCCGCAGGTCTTTTTCTTATGAAACAACCGATATATTCTATATAGAGAGAAAAAAACAGGAAAGAAACAGATTATGAATCGCATCTCGATGGAACATAAATGAATCGGACGGGTGACAGACTGGTCACATGGACAGCGACAGGTGAACCAAACTGGTCTTACATTCCGTCAGCAGATTTCTGTTATGCTGCACCCTCACTCTCTCTTCTCCCGTTCTTGCGGCGGAAAACAGCGAAGCCGACCTTTCCGTCTCGGCGCCGAGCGTTCTTCTGATGGAGGCGTCCACCGGAACTGTGGTCTACGAAAAAACGCACATGAAATCCGGCATCCCGCAAGTATCACAAAAATCATGACCCTGATTCTCATTTTCGATGCCATAGAGCGCGGACAGATCTCCCTGACCGACACGGTGACCGTATCGGAATACGCTGCAAGCATGGGCGGCTCACAGGTGTTCTTAGAGCCTGGGGAGACCCAGACCGTAGAGACCATGATCAAATGTATCAGCGTTGCGAGCGCCAACGATGCCTGCGTCGCCATGGCGGAATATCTCTGCGGTTCCGAATCCGAATTCGTCCGTCAGATGAACGAGCGTGCCAGAGGGCTCGGCATGAAAGACACCACCTTTGTCAACTGCTGTGGTCTTGATACGGAAGGGCACATGACAAGCGCCTACGACGTCGCCCTTATGTCCCGCGAACTCACCGTAAACCATCCCGAAATCCACAACTACTGCACCATCTGGATGGAAAACATCACCCATGTCACGGCAAAGGGAAGTTCGAATTCGGTCTGACCAACACCAACAAACTCATCCGGCAGTATGAGTATGCCACCGGATTAAAGACCGGTTCCACCAGTCTCGCCAAATACTGCGTGTCTGCCACCGCAGAAAAAAGACGGTCTGGAACTGATCGCCGTCGTCATGGCAGCGCCCGATTACAAAGTGCGCTTTGCAGATGCCACCACGCTTTTAAATTACGGATTCGGAAAATGCCGCCTGTACACGGATGAAAACACGGACGCTCTGCCCGATCTTCCTGTGACAAAGGGCACCGAAACCGCCGTCGGTCTCGCCTACGACTCTCCCTTCTCCTACCTGTCTGTAAAAGGCGAGGACCTCTCTGATGTAAAAAAGAGCAGATTCTCCCCGAGACGGTCACGGCACCTGTCAGAAAGGGTGACGTGGCCGGCAGGGTTGTCTACTCCGCAGGCGGCAGGGAACTCGGCTCCGTGAATATCCGTTACACTGCGGATGTTCACGCCGCCTCATACCGCGATTATTTCAAGATGGCGCTTTTCTATCTTCTGACCTGACTTTTTTCTATTATAATAGCGGTGCCAGCAGGCGTAGCACACTCTGCAGAAGCCGTACCGGTACCGGCCGGTTTCTGCAGAACTCTGCCGTCATCTGCTCTGAGCACACAAACGTATTCAGGCAGTCTTCCTTTACCTGTGCCACAACCGCGGAGCGGTAGAAGAAAACGCCGCACTCGCAATGCAGATATAGGCTGCGGAAGTCAAGATTCACGCTGCCCACCGTTGCGATCTCATCGTCACAGACAAAACATTTTGCGTGAATAAATCCCGGCGTGTACTGATAAATTTTTACCCCGCTTTGTATGAGCGGTGCATAGTAGGACTGCGTGAGCAGGAAAATCATCTTCTTGTCCGGAATCCCCGGCGTCACAATCCGCACGTCCACACCGTCCTTCGCCGCGTTGCAGAGCGCCGTCAGCATCTCATGGTCAATGATCAGATACGGTGTGAAGATATAGACGTAATTCTTTGCCCTGTTTATGATATTCAGGTAAATATTTTCGCCCACATTCTCATGATCCAGAGGGCTGTCACCGTACGGCTGCACGAACCCGTCATTCTCAAAGGGTGCTTTCTGATGCTGTGCCGGCATAAACCGGCTGTAATCTTCCGTGGAATGGACGATGTAATTCCACATGGACAAAAACATGCTGGTCAGACTCCAGACCGCCTCGCCCTCGATGCGCACGCCGGTGTCCTTCCAGTAGCCGAACCGTTTTACCTCATTGATATATTCATCTGCCAGATTGATCCCGCCCGTAAAACCGACCGCGCCGTCCACCACAAAAATCTTCCGGTGATCCCGGTTGTTCATAATTACCGAGAGCAACGGCCGGAACGGATTAAAGGCAGCGCACTTGATGCCCTTTTTCTGAAGCTGCTTATAATACCGCGGCGGCAGTGTGCCGATGCAGCCGACATCATCGTAGATCAGGCGTACCTCCACGCCCTCTTTGACCTTTTTCTCCAGGATATCCTCGATCTGGTGGAACATATGTCCCTCCTCGATGATGAAATACTCCAGAAAAATAAAGTGTTCCGCGCTCTCCAACGCTGCAAGCATATCCGGGAACATCGCCTCCCCGCTCTCATAATACTTTGTGGCGGTATTCCGGTAGACCGGAAAATGTCCCCAGTCCGCAATATATTTTGACTGTCGTAAGACCGATGGATCCGCCTCCTGCAGCAGCCTGACCGCCTCCTCGTCTACCGGCACGCAGGCATCCACTTCCCGGTTCACGGCATCCATCTGTTCTCTGGTGTGCTTCGTCAGACCGGAGCGTCCAAACAGGAAATACAGCATGATTCCAAGGATCGGCGACAACAGAATCAGAAACGTCCAGGAAAGTTTATTCGCCGGATTCTCCCACTTGTTCGCAATCACAAGCACCAGAACAATCGCCGCAGCGCGGATTATCAGGTTCGCATAGGTGAACTGATAGCTGAATTTCCACAGCACCAGAAACAGCCAGCAGATCTGCAGCAATATCGAAACCCCGACAATGGTCAGTCTTCCCATCAGAAGGTGTGCAATCTTCTTCATAAGTCTCCTCCCTTTCAAAACCGTATCCTTTATCTTACGTTTTTTTCATATAAAATGTCAACCGCCGGTCACGTCACCTCCCTTCCCTTCCTTTCCGTCTTGCAGCATTCTATTTTCTTCAGCCTCCCGCTCCTCTTCAGCCTCTCACCAGATGGTCGACATGAATCATTCCCCAGCATTTTCTGCCAAGCTGCTCTCCCCGCGGATACGCTCTCTCGTACAGGCGCAGCTTCATCTCCGCCGGCGACAGATACGGATACTTCTGAAATGCAAGCGCCAGTGCACCCGTGACAACCGGCGCCGCCATGGAAGTCCCGCTCTTTACCTGGTATCCGTTTTTTTTCCCTGCCGCAGCTTTTTAATTGCCGTGCCCGGAGCCAGAATTTCCGGCTTTACAATACAGCATGCCGTCGGACCGTTGCTGCTGTACCCCGTCTTAAGCCCCCGCTTCCCCGGCTCGCTCTTTTCCGTCGTCACTGCTTCCAATCGTTACAATCTTTCTTGAGATTCCGGGAATGGTCACCGAATTATCCTTAGGGCCGTTATTTCCGGCTGCCGCGACAACCATGATCCCCTGTCCCAGAGATCGTCCACCGCGCTAAGAAGTTCCTGCTGTTCCCGCTCTCCCGCGCTTGGAAGCATTCCAACGGAAATATTCAACAGGCGGATCTGATATTCCTGCTGGTTCTTTGCAATCCACTCCATTCCCGCCAGAACATCTCTGGTATTTCCGTTCCCCTTGGCGTCTAACACCTTTAACATCACGATATCCGCCTGCGGTGCAATGCCGTGGCAAACCGGCATCCCGTATTCTTTCTCGATGCCTCGCCACTGCCCGCCACGATTCCGGACACATGTGTGCCGTGGCCGTTGTCGTCGTACAGTCCCGTCTTTCCTTCACAGAAATCTCCAAAATAGCGGATCCTGTTCCCGAAATCCACATGCGGAACAATTCCGGTATCCATAATCGCCACGGTTACATTTTTTCCCGCTCAAACCTGTTTTATATGCATAATCCGTATGGATGATTTTTTCTGACCCGATTCATAAAAAAATGCCTTTTCTTATAGCTTATGCAAAGCCATAGAAAAGGCACTTCATTTCTGTTATGCAATTACCAGTGCATGACTGCTTTATGCTTCCGCCGGAACATCTTTGATGGAGAAGCTGATTCTTCCCATCTTATCCTTGCCAAGGCATACCACCTTCACCTTATCGCCAAGGGTCAGTACATCCTCCACATGGTTGATGCGCTCTTTTGCGATCTTGCTGATGTGAACCATGCCTTCTTTGCCCGGTGCAAACTCTAAGAATGCGCCGAACTCCTTGATGCTCACTACCGTTCCGGTAAGGATCTGTCCCTCCTTGAAATCGGTCGTGATAATCCGGATCATCTCGATGGCCTTATCCATCATCTCCGCTTCCGTACCGCATACGGATACGGAACCGTCATCTGTGATGTCGATCTTCACGCCGGTGCGGGCAATGATCTCATTGATCGTCTTGCCTCTCTGTCCAACCACGTCACCGATCTTCTCCGGATCAATCTGGATCTGGACGATCTTCGGTGCATACTCACTCACCTGCTTGCGCGGCTCTGCAATTGCCTTGGACATTACCTCATCCATAATGTAGATTCTCGCCTCTCTCGTTCTTGCGATGGCTTCCTCTACGATCGGTCTGGTCAGACCATGAATCTTGATATCCATCTGGATAGCGGTAATACCCCTTGTGTGTACCGGTTACCTTAAAGTCCATATCTCCGAAGAAGTCCTCGAGACCCTGGATATCTGTCAGGACAATGTAATCGTCATCGGTTTCACCGGTGACCAGTCCGCAGGAAATGCCGGCCACCATAGCCTTGAGCGGTACTCCGGCAGCCATTAAGGACATGCAGGACGCACAGGTCGATGCCATGGAAGTAGATCCGTTTGACTCGAATGTCTCAGACACTGCACGGATGGCATAGGGGAACTCCTCCTCAGAAGGAAGCACTGCCATAAGTGCCTTCTCAGCGAGCGCACCGTGACCGATCTCACGGCGTCCCGGTCCGCTGGGATACCTTGGTCTCGCCTACCGAATATGCCGGGAAATTGTATTGATGGATGTATCTCTTCGTCGTAATATTCTCATCCAATCCGTCGATCTTCTGAACCTCGGAGAGCGGTGCAAGTGTCACCACGTCGCAGATCTGTGTCTGTCCACGTGTAAACATCGCAGAGCCGTGTACTCTCGGGATCAGATCCACCTCTGCTGCCAGCGGACGGATCTGGTTGATGGCACGTCCATCCGGACGCTTGTGATCCTTTAAGATCATCTTGCGGACAGTCTTCTTCTGATACTGGTAAACTGCCTCGCCCAGAACGGCAAGCCACTCCTCATTGTCTGCGAAAGCCTCTGCCAGCTTGTCCGTAATCTCGCGGATATTCTCCTCACGCTGCTGCTTCTCGTCTGTGAATACAGCCTCCTCCATCTGTGCCGGAGGAACCAGTTCCTTGATTGCCGCAAACATCTCATCCGGAATTGCGCAGCTTGTATACTCATGCTTCGGCTTGCCAACCTCTTCCACGATCTTATTGACAAACGCGATGATCGTCTGGTTTACATCATGGCACTTGTAGATCGCCTCGATCATCTTGTCCTCCGGGATCTCATTGGCGCCTGCCTCGATCATGATCACCTTCTCTGCTGTGGATGCCACGGTCAGCTGCAGATCACCCTTGTCCCACTCCTTCTGGGAAGGATTCACGATGAACTCTCCGTCCACCATACCCATCTGCGTGGTTGCACAAGGACCTGCAAACGGGATATCAGAAATGGTAACCAGTGCGGAACCAATCATGGCAACGATCTCCGGACGGCATGCCGGATCTACAGACATTACCATGTTGTTGATCGTCACGTCGTTGCGGTAATCCTTCGGGAATAACGGACGCATCGGCCGGTCGATCACGCGGGAGGTTAAGATTGCATTCTCGGATGCCTTACCCTCTCTCTTGTTGAATCCTCCCGGGATCTTGCCAACCGAATACATCTTCTCCTCGTATTCTACGGAAAGCGGGAAGAAATCAATGCCGTCACGCGGCTTGTCCGATGCCGTCACGGTAGAAAGCACGGTCGTCTCTCCATATTTTAATAAAGCTGCTCCATTTGCCTGTGCGCAGACTCTTCCGATATCAACGGTAAGTGTTCTGCCTGCAAGTTCCATCGAAAAACTTTTTGTACATGCGAATTCTCCTTTTCTGATTCTCTTTCATTCTCTTCTTCGGTTCTGCCGGAAGGATCCCGCAAAACCACTCTGCAGAAGCACCGAAACTACTGAAATACATACACTGCACGTATCTATATTTCAGTGGTCTCGGGGATACGCTTCTGTCAGATTGCCATGCTGCACGGAAGTGCCTCCATACAGTAAAAATAGAGCGGGGAAGCTCTCCGCTCTATTGATAAGCGGGCATGTCTGCCCGCTTTGGACATCTTATTTTCTGAGACCTAAACGCTCGATTAAAGCACGATATCTCTCGATATCTACTTTCTTTTTAAGTAAGCAAGTAAACCACGTCTCTGACCAACCATCTTTAAAAGACCTCTTCTGGAGTGATGATCGTTCGGGTTCTCCTTTAAGTGAGCGGTAAGCTCCTCGATACGTGCTGTCAAAAGAGCAACCTGTACCTCCGGTGAACCTGTGTCGTTGGGTGTTCTTCCATACTCTGCGATAATGTTCTGCTTCTTGTCCTTTGCGATCATGTTCTGATCCTCCTTATAATATTCTGTTTGGATGGCTTCTGCCATACCGGGCCCTTTTTGGCCCATCGCCCGACTGTGTATGATACTCAGTAAAAGGTTGGAGTGTCCATCTACCGAATATGGGCTGAACTCATACTCTCGCATTATAGCATAGCTGCATACGCTTGTAAATAACTTTTTAATTATTGATCACACGCACAACTTTGACCGGCGTACGGTAATAGGCACCGGAAATCTTGATGCCGGACTTCGGCGAACTTGCATGTACCACCTGTCCGTTGCCGATGTAGATTGCCACGTGGTTGATGCGGCTTCCGTTTCCGTAGAAGAACAGATCTCCCGGCTGTGCCTCTGAAGCAGAGATCTTCGTTCCACAGTTTGACTGCGCACCGGAAGAATGCGGAAGGGAAATACCGTAGTTGGCAAATACGCTCATGACAAAGCCGGAACAGTCCGCACCTCTGGTTAAGCTTGTACCGCCCCATACATACGGATTGCCGACAAACTGTGTCGCATACTGTACCAACGATACGCGCACATCCGAAACGCCCTGTCCGTACCGGATCTCGGTCATGGTCATCGCCTTTAAGAGTTCTGTCGAAATCTCTACATAATCGGATGAGACGTATCCCTCATCACTGTCGACATTGATCTTCACCCATCCGTCGAGCACCTCGAGCACCTCGAGTTCCTCGCCCTGCGGCATCATTGTGACAACCGCGCAGTCGGTGTTCGGCTGCTCTCTGACGTAAAGAGTGGTCGTTGTCACGGTAGCAAGCGTCTGCTTTACCTCCTCCGCTCTGGCAAGCGCCGCATCTCCGGTCAGAAGATACTCCGACTTTACATAGCCCTCCACGGAACCGGACTTGATCTGTGTCCATTCGCCTTCCACACCGAGGATTTCACATCCTGCGTTGTTCGGCATCTTGCCCACAACGTCCGCATCGGTGCCTGCCGCTGCGCGGACATTGAGATTGCCCTCGACATTCGCCACACCGAGGTTCGTGTATCCGTAAGCGCTCGCCGCCTGCTGTGCAGCATCCTGCTCTGTACTCTCCGTCTGCTCCTCTGTGCTCTCTGTCTCTGTAAGTTCGTCCTGCGCCTGTGAAACCGCAGCTGCTGCGTCCGCAAACTCTGCGGATACTCCGGCAGAGGTGGAAGCCGTCGATACATCCGCCCCCGCCTCTGCTGATTCGGTGCCCTCTTCGACCGCTTCCTGTCCCTGTGCCGTTCTTGCAACGTCCATTCCGGAAACACCTGCCACGCCCATCGTTGCATCACTGAGGCTTCCGGACAGTGCGCTTGTAACACCGGACGCCACGGTTGCACTGATATCCGCATCTGTATTCTTTGACTTCTGATCTATTGCCGCTGTGGAAACCACCAGAGTTCCCGCCAGGACCAAACCTGCGATTCTCGCTAATCGTGCTTTCATATGACTCTCCATTCTTGCGCCGTCTTCTGCGCAATTCTAGTTTGTGCTCATTTTTAAATCTAACGTCCAGTATAGCAACGATTTTTACGATGTCAACATATTTTTGTAACATTTATGTAATAATTATTACGAGGTGTGTTTTCAAAATAGGCACGGCCATAGGCAACATCGTTCTGCATCTGCTCTTTGAGCGCCTCAATCGATGCAAATTTCCGCTCGCTGCGGACTCTGCTTAAGAACTCCACCGTCACCATCTTATCGTAGACATCTTCCGCGAAATCCAGCAGATGTGTCTCCACCCCGACAGGATACTCTCCCTCAATCGTAGGCTTGCACCCCACGTTGCTGATGCCGCGGTACCACCGGTCTCCGATGTATGCCTCCGTCACGTAGACACCGTTCGGCGGCAGCAGCTTCTCCTTCGGCTGCAGCTGGTTGATGGTCGGAATCCCGATCGTTCTTCCGATCTGGTTGCCGTGCAGGACTCTGCTGGTCACAAAGTAACGGTATCCCAGAAGATGATTTGCCTTCTCGATATTCCCGGCTGCGATCTCTTCCCTCACGAACGTGCTGCTGATGTCCCGGCTGTCTTCTTTTTATTTTCTCCACAACGATCACTTCGTATCCGTATTTTCCGGCATACTGCCGCAGCATATGGTAATCGCCCCTGCGGTTATGCCCGAAGTGAAAATCCTCTCCCACCACGATGCACTTTACATGAAGCTGACGCACCATCTTTTCGATAAAATCCTCCGGCTCCATGCACATGATCTCCTGCGTAAACGGGCACTCCACCACATAATCAATCCCCAGGTGCTCAAACATGTGCCTTTTTTTCCTCATTCGTGGTCAGCACCTTCGCCTCCACATTCTGCACATTTCTGCGAGGTGGAATGTCGAAGGTAAAAATCGCTCCCGCGAGACCTTCGTCCTTTTTTCTTTGCAAAATACTGCAGCAGCTGCTCATGCCCCCTGTGAATCCCGTCAAACTTGCCGAGAGAAAGTACCGTATTCTCTTCTATATAAAAATCCGTTGTGTTCCTGATATATTTCATGATCTACTTAAACACCTTTAATGGTTTATAGTCTTCCTTTTCCGCCTGATATTCATAAATGCCGAAAAATGCGCCTTCATCGTCGTAGACGCGGACCGGCGCCATTCTCATACTCTCATGTTCCTCCAAAAACATCTCCGGGCGCAGCCGGTTTCCGTTATATAAATATTTGCGGAACTGTCCGTCCACCGTCGCGCTCTCATATTTTAGAAAGACGGTATCCACCGCCTGAAGGAACGGAAGCTGCAGTTCTTCTGTCTCCGTCGCATCCGACCTGTGTGCAATCACGTACGCCTCCACCTCGGACAGCTTTATGGCGTCCGCAAGCGCGAACTCTCCGACTCTCGTGCGGAGCAGCGATTCCATGCACGCACCGCAGCCGAGCACCTCCCCCACATCCTGGCAGAGCGTGCGGATATACGTTCCCTTGGAACAACAGACACGCATCCTGACACGCGGCAGTTCGATCGAAAGGATCTCGATGGAAAAAATATGAACCGGACGCGCCGCACGTTCCACGGTCACGCCGGCCCGTGCCAGATCACACAGCTTCCTGCCGTCAACCTTTAAGGCAGAATACATCGGCGGCACCTGCATATAATCACCTACAAACGAGAGAACCGCTTTTTCCACTTCCTTTGCACTGCAGCGCACCTCCTGCTGCGTCAGGGTCTCGCCCGTCACATCCTGCGTGTCCGTCGTTCTTCCAAGCAGCATGACAGCCTCGTATTCCTTCGTCTTGTCCGTCAGCAGTTCGCAGATCTTCGTCGCCTTGCCGATACACACCGGGAGCACCCCTCCGCATCCGGATCCAGCGTTCCCGTGTGTCCGATCTTTCTGGTCTTTAAGATCCCCCGAAGCTTAGCCACGACGTCAAACGAGGTAAATCCCTTTTCCTTATAGATATTGATAATTCCATTCATCATACTGCTTTTTTCTCACTTTATCTGTTCTGCCAGATCCGAAATAATCTGTTCGATGATGGCATCCGCATCGCCAGTCATGGAAAATCCGGCTGCCCGGATGTGTCCGCCACCGCCGTACTTTACCGCCACCTTCGAGACATCCACCACTTCCCTGGATCTGGTGCTCGCCTTAAACGTGCCGTCTCCCGTCTCATACAAAAAGACTGCCACTTCCACATCCTTGGTCACGCGGAGCTGATTCACAATGCCGTCCAGATGCTTTGGCAGCACGTCATACTGCGTCATCTCCTCCTCCGTGATCACGCTGGAAATACATTTTCCGTTCAGGTGCAGCCTGCTCTTTAACAATGCAAGCCCCATAATGCGGTTCTGGTTGTATGTCTTTGTGTAGAAGGTATCATCCACAATCTTCGGATAATTGATCCCGCACTCCATCAGCGCTCCGGCGATCTCCATCGTCTTTCTCGACGTACACGAATACTGGAAGACGCCGGTGTCATGCACCATTCCGGTATAAATGCACTCGGCAATCTCCTTTGTGATGCGCTCCTTTGGAAGCAGTTCATAGACAAGCTCCGACGCGGAACTTGCCTGCGGGAAAATGTAGTTGTCCTGTGCAAAGCTCTGGTTGCTGATGTGGTGATCCACACAGACGGTATGCTTCGCCTGCTCAAAGAAATGCGCCGCACCGCCCAGACGTCCCGTATCCCCGCAGTCCTGCGCGATAAACAGATCGTATACCGTATCCCCGGAAAAATCGGAGACGATCTCATTGGAGCGCGCCATAAATTTGAAAATATTGGGAATCGGCTCCAGATAAACCGTCACATCAATGTCGGGATACCATGTTTTAATGTAATTATAAGTAGCAAGGCAGGAGCCCACACAGTCACCATCGGGACGGATGTGTCCGCCGATGGCAACCGTATGAACCTCTGCCAGAAAATCATCAAAATTCGTCATTCTTCTGTTTCCTCTTCCGCCTCATCAGCCCGATCAGGAATATCCTTTGTCACATCGTCAATCATCTTGGACATGCGCACACCGTACTCGATGGACTGATCCAGCACAAAGGAGATCTCCGGCGTATTCCTAAGGTTGATGCTGTGGGCAAGCTGCCTGCGAATGTACCCCTCCGCACTTCTAAGACCTGCGAGCGTTGCCTTCTGGTATTCCTCATCCCCGAGCACGCTGATATAAGCCTTGCACGTTTTCAGATCCGGTGCAACCTCCACGGTGACCACGCTGGTCATCGGATTGATCCGCGGGTCCTTGATCTCCCCGCGGATGATATTCGACAACTCGCGCAGCACTTCCCCGTTGATCCGGGTATTTTTAATACTGTTTTTTCTCAATTTCTAGCTCCTTCCATACACGCAAAACGTCTGTTAACGCGGTACCTCCACCATCGTGTATGCCTCAACGATATCAAGCTCTGCAATGTCATTAAAGCCTTCAAAGACAAGACCGCACTCGTATCCGGCTTTTACTTCCTTCACATCGTCCTTGAAACGCTTTAAGGATGCCAGATTGCCCTCGAAGATCTGCTCTCCGGCGCGGGAAATACGAACCTTGCAGCCTCTCTGGAACATACCGTCAAGCACATAGGAACCTGCGATATTTCCGATTCCGGATGCCTTGAAGATCTGACGCACCTCCATGACCGAGCACCTTCTCCTCGAAGATCGGGTCGAGCATTCCCTTCATTGCCGCCTCTACATCCTCGATGGCATTGTAGATGACCTTGTAGAGCCGCATATCGACGTTCTCCTTGTCCGCTGTTGTCTTCGCCATCGGGTCCGGACGAACGTTGAATCCGATGATGATCGCATTGGATGCGGATGCAAGGCTGACATCGGACTCGTTGATGGCACCGACACCGCCGTGAATTACTTTTACTACTACCTCTTCGTTGGACAGTTTCTCCAGACTCTGCTTTACAGCCTCCACAGAACCCTGTACATCTGCCTTAACAATAATATCCAGTTCCTTGACGTTACCGGACTGAATCTGCGAGAACAGATCATCCAGCGACATCTTCGCCTTGGTATCTTCGATCAGACGGTTCTTGCCTTCGGAAATATAGGTCTCGGCAAATGCTCTTGCCTCCTTTCTCCGTATCCATGGCAACGAATGTCTCGCCTGCCTCCGGTACCGATGAAAGTCCGAGAATCTCCACCGGTGTTGACGGTCCCGCTTCCTTGACTCTTCTTCCCTGGTCGTCAATCATTGCACGCACTTTGCCGTAGCAGCTTCCGCATGCAATCGGCTGACCAACCTTTAAGGTACCCTTCTGTACCAGAACGGTGGCAACTGCACCGCGTCCCTTATCCAGACGAGCCTCAATGACAAGGCCTCTCGCATTACGCTTCGGATTTGCCTTTAACTCAAGTACCTCTGCGGTCAGAAGGATCATCTCCAAAAGGTTCTCGATACCTTCCTTAGTATGTGCAGATACCGGACAAAATACCGTGCTTCCGCCCCAATCTTCCGGAATCAGTTCGTACTCGGACAGCTCCTGCTTCACGCGCTCGATATTGGCACTCGGCTTATCAATCTTGTTGATGGCAACGATGATCTCAACTCCGGCCGCCTTCGCATGGTTGATGGCTTCGACCGTCTGCGGCATCACACCGTCATCTGCAGCGACTACCAGGATCGCAATATCTGTGGAATTTGCTCCACGCATACGCATTGCCGTGAATGCCTCATGTCCCGGTGTATCCAGGAATGTGATGTTCTGACCGTTGATCGAAACAACAGATGCACCGATATGCTGTGTGATACCGCCTGCCTCTTTGTCTGTCACACGGGTGGAGCGGATCGCATCCAGCAGGGATGTCTTACCATGATCGACATGACCCATGACGCAGACAACCGGCGGACGTGCCACAAGTGTCTCTTCCGGATCGTCTTCTTCTTTTAAGAGTTCTGCGATCACATCGATCTTCTCTTCCGGCTCACAGATGCAGTTGAACTCAAGCGCGATCTCCTCCGCCGTCTCATAGTCCACTTCCTGGTTGACCGTTACCATCGTGCCTTTCATGAAAAGCTTCTTCACGATCACGGACGGCTGCACTTTCATCTTATCGGCAAGCTCTTTGATCGTCAGCTTCTCCGGCAGAACGAGTGTCTTAATCACATCCTCTTCCTGCTTCGGCTGCGGCTGCTGGTTCGGCTTCTTTTTGCCGCCGTTCTTCTCCAGATTTACGAAGCGCTCCTGCTTCTTGCCGCCAAGTGCATCATAATCGTTTCTCTGTCTGTCGTTCTTGTTGCGGTCTTTCTCGCGCTCTCTGGACTCCTTGCCGCGCAGTTCCTCTGTGGATGCTGCGGTCTCCTTGTTCATACGGTCGATCTCACGATCCAGTCTGCCGGACGGGTTGCCACCGCGGTAACCATTGCCGCCACGGCCTCCGTTTCTGTCTCCCTGACCACCGTTTGCGCCAGGTCTTCCTCCGCCGTACGGTCTTCCTCCGCCATTATTGCCGCCGCGGTTGCCGTATCCATTCTGTCCCGGTCTTCTGTCGCGGTCTCCCTGCGGGCGACGATCCCCGTTCATCGGACGGCGGTCTCCGTTTGCTCCCGGTCTTCTGTCGCGGTCTCCCTGCGGACGACGGTCCCCGTTCATCGGACGGCGGTCACGGTCTCCCTGCGGGCGTGCCTGCGGATTCTGTGCATATACGTTCTCATACACATTCTCGTATACATTTTCACGGCGTTCCGGCTGCTTTGCTGCTGTCTCCTGCGGCTTTTTCTCCGGCGCTGCCGTTCTGGCCGCCTTTGCGCGCTCCGCTGCCTGACGCTCTGCCTCCTCGGCTGCCTTTGCAGCCTCCGGGTTGATTGCGCGCTCAAATGCTCTCTTGACATCAAAGCTGTTTGCCGGTCTTGCCTGACGCTGCTCCGGTCTGCCTCCCTGTGGACGGCGGTCTCCATTCATCGGACGACGGTCTCCGTTCATCGGACGGCGGTCACGGTCTCCCTGCGGGCGGCGTCCGCCTCCCTGCTTGCTGTACTGCGGATTAAATACCGCGGTAATGCTGGACTTCTTCTTTGGACGCTCCGGTCTGCCCTCCGCGTTCTCAGCAGCCTTCGGTGCCGCTTCCGCCTTCGGTGCTGCTTCCTTCTTCGGCGCTGCCTCCGCCTTCGGCGCTGTCTCCGTCTTTGGTGCTGCCTTTTTCTGGAACTTGTCGCGCACCATTTTCTGCACATCATCCTCAATGCTGCTGCTGTGCGACTTTACCGCATGCTCCGTCGTACTTAAAAATTCAATAATCTGTTTGTTTTCTATTCTAACTCTTTTGCAAGTTCATGAACTCTCATTTTTGCCATATATCCTGTTTCCTCCATTATTCAGTTGTTAACGTCAGTTTCAATTTATCTTCGATCGAATGGGCCAGCCCTTCGTTTGTCACTGCAAGCGATGCACGGAATTCCTTTCCAATGAAATGTCCCAATGTCTCTTTTTCTCCGTACACATACATCGGAACTTCATAAAAAGTCGTCATATCCCGGAAATGCTTCTGTGTATTCTCAGACGCATCCGACGCGACAATGACAAGCCATGCCCTGCCATCCTTCACCGCTTTTTCTGTGGAAAACTCTCCGCTTGCCACACCGCCCGCCTTGGCTGCAATGCCAAGCATCGACAACACTTTATCTGGTTTCAAACTTCTCCATCTCCTTTGTCAGTGTATCATAGACTTCCTTTGGAATTGGCATTTTTAATGATCGTTCCAGACCCTTGTTTTTTATTGCCGCGCGCAGGCACTCACTGTTCGGACACACATAAGCGCCCTCTGCGTTTTTTTCCGCCCCGTGGCATCAAGTACAATCTGTGAGGAGGCCTCATCTTCCGCCGCCGTCTTGATTACCCGGATCATATCTTTTTTCGGCTTAAGCTCTCTGCACCCCACGCACTGGCGCATTGGAATCTTTTTGTTTGCCATTCTCTGATCAACCCCTGCCTACTCTTCTTCATTCTCTGTGTCTGTCTCATCCGCAAGTTCGATTCCTCAGCGTATTCTCCCTCGGCATCCGCATCCTCAGCATATCCGTCCCCGGCATACTCGCCGTCTTCGGTATATTCGCCGTCCTCTGCGTACTCGTCATCCTCGTAATACTCGTCGTCCTCGTACTCGCTCTCATAATCCATGAAGTCGCCGGACTCTCTGGCCTGTGTCTCGCTCTTGATGTCGATCTTAAAGCCGGTAAGTCTTGCCGCAAGTCTCGCATTCTGTCCTTCCTTGCCGATCGCCAGGGAAAGCTGATAATCCGGAACGATGACTTTCGCCGACTTCTCCTCCGCATCCGCGATAACAGAAATAACCTTTGCCGGGCTCAATGCGTTCTCGATCATCATTGCCGGATTCTCATTCCAGGTAATGATGTCAATCTTCTCACCGCGCAGTTCGTTGACGATCGCATTGACTCTCGCACCGTTCATACCGACACATGCGCCCACCGGATCCACATCCGGATCATTGGACCAGACGGCAATCTTGGTTCTGCTTCCTGCCTCCCGCGCGATCGCTTTAATCTCAACGATTCCCTCTCTCACCTCGGTCACTTCAGACTCGAACAGGCGCTTTACCAGCTCCGGATGGGTTCTTGACACGAGAATCTTCGGTCCCTTGGACGTATCCTTCACCTCCAGGATATAGACCTTGATGCGCTCGGTCGGCTGGAATACCTCGCCTCTCACCTGCTCGTTCTCAGTCAGGATCGCATCCACCTTGCCAAGGTTGACGCTCACGTTTCTTCCGATGTAACGCTGTACCACACCGGTCACAACATCCTTTTCCATGCTGTAATACTGGTTGTATAAAACTTTGCGCTCCTCTTCACGGATCTTCTGTAAGATGACATTCTTGGCATTCTGTGTTGCGATGCGTCCGAACTCCTTGGACTGGATCTCGACATTCACGATATCTCCGATCTCGTATTTGGAATCCACCATCTTGGCATTGACAAGGCTGATCTGCTCTACCGGATCCTCCACCTGCTCTACTACGGTCTTCTCCTGGAACACATGATACTCACAGGTCTGCGGGTCCATCGTCACCTTTACATTCTCGGATGTACCGAAATGGTTCTTGCAGGCGGTCACCAGTGAATTCTCGATTGCCTCAAGCAGTGTCTCCTTGCTGATATTCTTCTCACGTTCCAGTATATTCAATGCTTCTAATAACTCATTATTACTACTCATTTTATTATCCTCCTGTTTCCTTAGTGGTTATTAGCATATATTTTATCAAAAATCGAATGCCAGACGGATCAGCGCGATATCCGGCTTCTCAAACGTCATTTTCTCTCCGTTTTCTGTCTCTATTGTCACAGTACTTTCATCATATGCAGATAAAATACCATAAAATTCCTTTTTCCCGGTTGATTGCACGGTAAGTGCGGATCTCAATCTCCTTTCCCATGCTCCGGACATAATCTTTTTTCTTTCTTGAGCGGTCTGCCAAGTCCCGGGGAACTTACCTCGAACACGTAGGAATCTTCCACGAAGTCCTCGCGGTCAAGAATCTCATTCATCTCTCTCGCCACTGTCTCGCAGTCGTTGACGGTGATCCCGCCCTCCTTGTCGATGTAGGCTCTCAGATACCAGGTTCCGCCTTCTTTTACATACTCCACATCCACGAGTTCAAAATGCTGCGCTCTAAGATCGGAGTAATCAGTTCTTCGGTGCGCGCTTCGTATGTTTCACGCTTTGACATGTGTACACCTTCTTTCTCCATATTCAATTTTAATTGTAACAAACTGCCCACCCGGCCTTTACACAGACTTTACAGGGCATAAACGTGAATTGAGAGAGGGCTTTCGTCCTCTCTCAATCAAGTCATCGTGTTATCATATATTAAAGTAGCACTTTTTATGGGAAATGCAAGCATTTTTCTCGAAAATACAGGCTTTTATGCCGGCAGTTTGCAGACATCTACCCAGCACACCGGTTTTGCAAGCTGCTCCAACTGCGGTATCGTCAGTTCAATCGCGCTGTTGCTGCTCCCACACGCCGGAAAACCGTCTCATATTTTTTTCAAAGTCTCGTCCAGATACACCCGCACGCCTTCCTTGATTCCAAACGGGCAGACGCCTCCGATCGCATGTCCGATCCGTTCCTCCACCTCATCCGGCGCAAGCATCTTCGCCTTCGCATGGAAAAATGCCTTGTATTTTGCATTGTCAATCCGGGCATCTCCCGCACACACGATCAGCACCGCCTCTCCGTCCACCAGAAAAGACAGGGTCTTTGCAATCCGCCCTGCTTCCGTGTGCAGCGCTTCCGCCGCCAGTTCCACCGTTGCCGAGGAGACGGGGAACTCCCGGATCTGATCTTCCATCTTATATTCTTTTAAATATGCCTTTGCTCTCTCCAGCGACATCGCACAAACCTCTCTTTCTGCGGCAGGAAGTATCGTTTCTGCTTTTACTCCCCTGCACTTTACTGCGTTACTCTATCACAATTTACCATACTCCTTTTTCCACGAATTGTACAGAATTTTCAGCTTTTTAAAAAAATTTCAAAAAAGGGGTTGCTTTTTTTTGAAAGCCTGTTATAATAGCATTTGTTCGGTTCCTTGGTCAAGCGGTTAAGACGTCGCCCTCTCACGGCGAAAACAGGGGTTCGATTCCCCTAGGAACTGCTCAATTTCATATATATTTGGTATACCGTATGGTTCCTTGGTCAAGCGGTTAAGACGTCGCCCTCTCACGGCGAAAACAGGGGTTCGATTCCCCTAGGAACTGCTACTTTTAGTAATAACAGCCCAACCCGAAGAAGAAAGCGTTTACGCTTTCTTTTTTTTATTCTCTGGAAACGGAACTGTCACGCTTTGCATCTTAACGGGATACGTTTTATGACAAGAAAAAAAGAGACTATCGCGTTCCAGATGCAACCGGAGGCGGCAATTTTAATCGCAAAATCCGGTATTTCTAACCATTCCGCGTCGGACATCCCGGATGATCTGTGTTTTTCCAAGTTTGGGACATTCCACAAGGTGTGTTCGTAATCCGCAGACAATTTTAGGACTTTTGTGTGTGCCCCTTCGTGGCACCACTGAACAAACATAACCGCGCGAAGCCGATGTCTGAGTTGCCATCTGCCTTATTTTCAATAGCAGATGGCAACGAGTTTCGGTTCGCGCGGTTTTATATTGTTTGTGAAGCGGTGCCACTAGGGGCACCAGAAAGTCCGCTCATTGTCTGCGGATTTACCGGACACACCTTGTGACTGTCCAAACGTGGAAAGACACAGAATTCGATGTCCGACGCGGCATGGAAGAAATATTCGGATTTTCCTCCAAAAACTTGCCGCCCCGGTTGCATTCTGGAACTACATATTCTCGAGTATTCTCATCGCAAAACGTATCCCATTTTAAAATACAATATCGTGTGTCAGCCCCGTCCGCTGCTTCACATCTTAATCTTCATATCCGTTCGGATTGTTCTTCTGCCATCTCCAGGAATCCTCACACATCTCACGGATACCATACTGTGCCTCCCAGCCAAGCTCGTTCTTTGCCTTGGACGGATCACAATAGCAGGTTGCAATATCGCCCGGTCTTCTCGCCTTGATTACATAAGGAATCTTCACACCTGTTGCAGCCTCAAAATTCTTCACGATGTCAAGCACGCTGTAGCCGTGTCCGGTACCCAGATTGTAGATGCAGAGTCCCGCTTTCTCCTCAATCTTCTTGAGTGCCTTCACATGTCCGATGGCAAGATCGACCACATGGATGTAATCTCTCACGCCGGTACCGTCCGGTGTGTCATAATCGTTGCCGAATACACCGAGTTCTTTTAACTTTCCGACAGCCACCTGTGTTACATACGGCATAAGGTTGTTCGGGATACCGTTCGGATTCTCTCCCATCGTGCCGCTCTTGTGCGCGCCGATCGGGTTAAAGTAACGAAGCAGAATCACATTCCACTCCGGATCTGCCTTCTGGATGTCGGTCAGGATCTGCTCTAACATGGACTTTGTCCATCCGTACGGATTGGTGCACTGACCCTTCGGGCAGTTCTCCGTGATCGGGATCTCCGCCGGATCGCCGTATACTGTCGCTGAGGAGGAAAAAATGATATTCTTGCAGCCGTTCTGACGCATCACATCCACCAGTGTCAGCGTACCTGCAATGTTATTGTTGTAATACTCCCAAGGTTTTGCCACGGACTCACCCACTGCCTTTAATCCGGCAAAATGGATACAGCAGTCGATCTTGTGCTCCGCAAAGATTTTATTTAAGATATCACGGTCTAAGATATCCCCTTTATAAAAAGGTTACCGGCTTTCCTGTCAGCGCCTCCACGCGCTGCAGGGACTTCTCGGAGGCATTGCTTAAATTGTCCAGCACTACCACGTCATATCCGGCATTCTGTAATTCTACGCATGTATGGCTGCCGATATATCCGGCTCCGCCTGTTACTAAAATCGTCATAATGATTCCACCTTTCCCCGTTATGATTCATTGTTCCATCTGCCTTACGAAAATTATATTACTCTATCCTCCGTAAAATGTATAGCCAAAAATGTGTGAAATATATGTAATAATGTTGCTTTTCGGCTTTTCTGTTTTTATAATAAACTTATATGAACCGGATTTTACCATCCGAAAGACAAGGAGTGTGCTCTATGCCACATCATTACAAAAATTCCTATAAAGTGACCGAAAAAGAACTGGTTTCCCTCTCCGTCTACAACGTCGGCTTCCAGAAATGCGATGCCCTCTACCAGTGGGGACCCGGTATCCGCGATCACTATCTGATCCACTATATCATCTCCGGAAAAGGCACCTACCGCGTCGCCGGTCAGACTTACCATCTGTCCGGCGGAGATACTTTTTGGTCTACCCGAACACCGAGGTTGTCTACTGCGCGGATGAGCAGAACCCCTGGGAGTATGCCTGGGTCGGTTTTACCGGAAGCGACGCCTCCATGATCCTGAAGGCCACGGACTTCTCCCCTGAGAATCCTTTTTATACGGGACACCCCACGCGGCAATGATATTCACCGGCAGATTCTGCACATCTACGATGCACGCGGCAACGAATTCGAGCACGCGGTGGAGATGACAGGACGTCTCTATACCATGCTCGCCCTGTTCATGCACGGTGCTACACACGCCGGCAGCCAGAATTCCGCGAACAGCTATGTACAAAAAAGCATTGAGTACATCTCCTCAAATTATTCCTACGCCATCACCGTGGAGGATATTGCTGGCTATGTCGGCGTGAGCCGCAGTCATCTATTCCGCTCGTTTGAGGCTGTCCTAGGGCGCTCCCCCAAGGAATACCTGACGGATTTCCGCATGAAGCAGGCGTGCTATCTGCTGGAGCACTCCAGCCTGTCGATCACCGCGATCGCAAACTCGCTGGGGTTTGACAACAGTCTCTATTTTTCCAAAACCTTTCACCGGCAGAAAGGCATGTCGCCCAAAGAATACCGGGAAAAGAACCGCTCGTAATCACTCGCTTTTGCAGCCGTCCAACAGTTCCACCGCCTCTCTGCCAAGCACCGCGCGGGTAAAGTCATGGACGTCTTTTAGTTTTCTGGGAAAGACCATACCGCCGCCGATCATATGCGTGGTGTGCTGGTCTGATCCCGCTGTAAATGGCAGATTGTGCTCTTTTCCATAGGCCAGCGCCCGCTCGTTAAACAGCGGGTTCTTGTGGCAGTCGCTCGCCCTGCTGGAATGCATGGCGTTTACGCCCTCCACCGCATCCACATATTCCGGAAACAGCCGGATCTCGGGAATATAGTCCTCCTCCCGGAACGGGTGCGCATGGCTTATGATGCCGCCGCCCTCATGCACCAGTGCATACTGTTCCCCGATCGATGCATCCTTAATCTGCGGATGCGCAAGCAGCCATGCCTGATCCAGTCCGTATACCAAAAACCCGTCCCCTCATAACATGCTTCCCATCCAAAAACACCGAGAGCCCGATGCGTTCCCCCTCTGCCTTTGCATGCTCATATCCGAGACAGAAGCGCCGTACCCACTCCTCCCACGGCAGGGAACGGTCCACCGAAGTATTTCCGTAAAAAAGTGATCCGTTACAATAATGCCGGTGTAACCCGCCTCTTTGTAGGCGCGCGCCATCTGGGCACCCGTGCTGCCGGCGCATGCGCTTGCCTCCGATGTATGCATATGTGTCTCATACAGGTATCTTTGTGTTTCCATCTTCATGCTGCTCCTTCTATTCTTCCTCATATCGGTCCTTCCCCGGTATCTCAACCGCAGACAGTTCCTCAATCGCTATGACGGTTCCATCTTCCATCCAAAGCGTCTTTTCGTATTCGTCTATCTTTTTTACCGCTCCGGTGACTGTCACATAGGCACCGCCCGCTTTTTTTTCGCGTCCGGGCGAAAATAGGTCACCGTCACCCGCTCTCTCGCATCCGGGTGCTCCCGCAGCCAGACGAGCTGCTCGTTTAACTCCTCCTTGCGGCTCTCGGAAAGCTCTGCGCGCTCCGTCGTGAGGCGTGCCGTCTCGCGGATCGCGTCCTCGTGTCCGCTCAACGCGGCAAACGGAGAGAACTGCGCCGCCCGGTCCCACAGGGACATCGGCGGATGCACGCGCGATCTGTGATGCACAAGCATCCGGATATCGTCATATTTGTGTTCTTCTACCGCATGATCCCAGTCCATTATGCCTTATGCCCTCCAATCTGGCTGTTCCGCTCCATCGCAGTCGCGCCCTCCTGCAGATTCATGCCCTTAAGCATCGCGTTTTTTCCCGTACTTTTTCTTCACGGAAAGCATTGCCTCCTGCAGGCTGCGCTCCTTTTTCAGCCGCAGTTCTTCCTGCTTTTTCTCCTCTTCCTGTCCGCCTGTATCTGTAAAAAGCTCCAGTTGTTCGTATTGTTCTTCCGCCTCGGCGCGGGCTTCTTCCACCAGCCGGTTGCCCACAAGCGTGATTCTCCGCACGAGAAGCTTTGGATTCACAATGTCGTCATACAGCCCCATCACCGCCTCCATAATCTTACGGGAAGAGGAGGTTCTGGTTTTCAGGTTGACCGTACCGTGCGCATGCTTGGGAATCTTTCTCCCGTAGCGGTCCGCCACAATCTCTCCGCGATAGTCTGCATAAAGTGCCGGGTTTGTAATATTTTCAATGTCATAGCCGACGGTAAGCACAAGCTGATCCGTCACAAGACGCCGTTCCACCAGATCCAGCGCCAGCGCATCCGCCATCTCCTGCACCACCAGCCGCGCACCCTTTGCGTCGTAGGGGCAATGCAGTACCTGCCCCGAACTTATGCTGTTCACCTGCGGTCTGTACGCCTTAATCTGTTCCATCGTCACCGGCTCCCAGCCCCATGCATGGTCGATGAGCAGCTCCGCATTGATGCCGAACAGCCGGTATAACAATTCCTCGTTGTGGAACTCTCTGGCTCCTCCCAGCGAGCAGCGCGCAATGTCTCCCATCGTATACAGACCGTTCTCCTCCAGCTTCTTCTGGTAGCCCGTCCCACCCGCCAGAAATCCGTCAGCGGACGGTAATTCCAGAGCAGTCTGCGGTAACTCATCTCGTCCAGTTTTGCAATGCGCACACCATTTCGATCCGGCTTTACATGTTTTGCCACAATATCGAGCGCCACTTTGCACAGATAGAGATTGGTTCCGATCCCGGCGGTTGCCGTGATGCCCGTCTCAGCAAAGACATCCTGTATCATTTTCGCCGCAAGTTCTCTCGCTGTCATGTGGTATGTCCCCAGATAATGTGTGACATCCATAAACACCTCGTCGATAGAATAGACATGAATATCCTCCGGCGCCACATAACGCAGATAGAGATTGTAAATTCTGGTGCTGTAATCCATGTAGAGCGCCATGCGCGGCGGTGCGATCTGATAAGTCAGCCGTTCTTTCGGATGCCCCGCATTCACTTCTTTTACTTTCTGTACGACCTCAAAAGAGCCTCGCTCTTCCCGGAATGCCATAGGCTTTCAGGGAAGGCGATACCGCCAGACAGATTGTCTTTTCCGTGCGCTCGGGGTCTGCCACCACAAGGTTGGTCGTAAGCGGATCCAGCCCACGTTCCACGCACTCTACCGATGCATAGAAAGACTTTAAATCAATTGCAATATACACGTGTGCTTCGTCCATCTGCGCCCTCCTTTTTTCTCTATTATAGCAGAAAAAAAGGACAGAGTATCCAACAACTTACTCTGTCCTTTGGCAAAACCATCAAAAATTCTTCTGTTCTGCAAAATACTGCTTCGTCTCGGCAGCCACCACACCGCTTAGCGCCACCAGTGCAATCAGATTCGGCAGCGCCATCAGTCCGTTAAAAATATCCGCAATCGTCCAGACTGCCGACACGGTCATAAACGGTCCGATCAATACCGCCAGAATATACAGCCAGCGATAGCATTTAACACCCCGGGACGGTTGCCCACCAGATATTCCAGACATTTCTCGCTGTAATAATTCCAGCCAAGGATCGTTGTAAATGCAAAAAACACCAGACACAGCATCAGCAAAAACGAGGAGACGTGTTCCGGGAACGGAAGCCCGATCTGAAACGCTCTCGTCGTGACATCCACCCCGTCCAGGCCGATGTTCCACGTATCCGTGATGATGATGGACAATCCGGTCATCGTACAGATAATCAGCGTATCGATCACCGTTCCCATCATGGATACCAGTCCCTGCGCCACCGGCTCATCGGTCTTCGCGGTAGCTGCAGCGATCGGCGCACTTCCAAGCCCCGCTTCGTTGGAGAAAATCCCTCTCGCGATTCCCTTCTGCATCGCAACAAGGATTGCGCCAAGTGTTCCTCCTGCCGCTGCACGGAGTCCAAACGCGCTTTGTACGATGGTGGCAAGTGCTGCCGGAATCTCTCCCAAATGCGTCAGCAGAATGATCAGCACAGTCACCACATACACAAGCGCCATAAACGGCACAACCACCTGTGCCACGGAGGAAATCCGCTTAATCCCTCCGATAATAACGAGTGCCACGCACACGGTCAGTATCAGCCCGGATATCACAACGCTCCACGAATAGGTGTTGCCAAACAGCTGCACCGAACATGCCGTCTCCGGATCAAAAAAGCCCTTTACCGCACCGGTAATTCCGTTGATCTGCGTAAAGGTTCCGATGCCGAGCAGGCCGACTCCCACGCCGAAGAATGCGAAGATCTGTCCCAGCCAGCGGAATTTTCTGCCCATACCGTTCTCAATATAGTAAAACGGTCCGCCGACCACATGTCCATCCGCTTCCACCACGCGGTACTTGATCGCCAAAAGGCATTCCGCATACTTGGTCGCCGTGCCAAACAGCGCCGCAATCCACATCCAGAACAAGGCGCCCGGCCCGCCTGCCACGACCGCCGTCGCCACTCCCACGATATTACCGGTACCGATCGTTGCCGACAGCGCCGTGCAGAGTGCGCCAAAACTCGACACTTCTCCGTCCTTGCCGTCTTTTTCGTTTTGTGTTGACCGCAAGCGGCAACTTCGTGATCTGAAGTCCCCGCAGACGGATCGTCAAATATGCCAACCGCAAGGATCAGCACGAAGGGGTCCCATCAATGATCTTTAGCATAACGTTCCATCCATGCAATACTGCACTATTGTAAAGTAGCATAGCATGAACCGCAAGGATCAAAGCATCTTCACTGGAAAATCAAGAAATTTATAGGGAACTCCCCAGAAAAAATCATCAATGATTTTTTAGCATAACCGATTCCATTAGAACTCTCCAGCAATACTGCACTATTTCAAACTTAGCATAGCATGAATGTAGCACCAACCATCGGATTTGTTACCCGATCAGACCCAACGTGAGCTGGTACGGAGGAGGAACCTGCAAACTGAGCATCAGAGTGCATACGTCCAAGTGTATCGGTCATACCGTAGGAAGCGGGACCTGCTGCCATGTTGTCCGGATGGAGAGTACGTCCTGTGCCGCCGCCGGATGCTACGGAGAAGTACTTCTTGCCTTTTTCTACGCATTCTTTCTTGTATGTACCTGCAACCGGATGCTGGAAACGTGTCGGGTTCGTGGAGTTACCGGTGATGGAAACACCTACGTTCTCGTGATGCATGATTGCAACACCTTCCTGAACGTCATCTGCACCGTAGCACTTTACAGTAGCGCGAAGTCCGTTGGAGTATGCCTTTCGTATACAACGTTTAATTTTGCTGCCTTGTAGTCATACTGTGTCTCCACATATGTAAATCCATTGATACGGGAGATGATCTGTGCAGCGTCTTTTCCAAGACCGTTTAAGATAACGCGCAGAGGTTTCTGACGTACTTTGTTTGCCTTCTCAGCGATACCGATTGCACCCTCAGCAGCTGCGAAAGACTCGTGACCTGCCAGGAAGCAGAAGCACTCGGTCTCTTCCTCTAATAACATCTTACCAAGGTTACCATGTCCAAGACCTACTTTTCTGTGGTCAGCAACAGAACCCGGGATACAGAATGCCTGAAGACCCTCACCGATTGCTGCAGCAGCATCAGCAGCCTTTGTGCATCCTTTCTTGATTGCGATTGCAGCACCTACTGTGTAAGCCCAGCAAGCGTTCTCGAAACAGATCGGCTGAATCTTCTTTACCTGATCATATACATTCAAACCAGCATCTTTGGTAATCTTCTCTGCCTCTTCGATGGAGCTGATACCATAGCTGTTTAATACAGCGTTGATCTGGTCAATTCTTCTTTCATATCCTTCAAATAATGCCATTTTCGTCCGTCTCCTTTCCTACTCTTTCTCTCGGGTCGATGATTTTAACAGCATCTGCTACACGGCCGTACTGACCTTTTGCTTTTTCCCATGCAGTGTTCGGATCATCGCCTTTTTTGATGAAGTCAGTCATTTTTCCAAGAGAAACGAACTGGTATCCGATAACCTCGTTGTTCTCGTCAAGAGCGATACCTGTTACATAGCCCTCAGCCATCTCCAGATAACGAACGCCCTTCTCCTTGGTTGCGTACATGGTACCAACCTGGGAACGAAGTCCTTTTCCTAAATCCTCAAGACCGGCACCGATTGCAAGTCCATCATCAGAGAAAGCACTCTGTGTACGACCGTAAACGATCTGTAAGAATAACTCTCTCATTGCTGTATTGATGGCATCACATACAAGGTCGGTATTGAGTGCCTCAAGGATGGTCTTACCCTGTAAGTACCTCTGCTGCCATAGCTGCAGAATGTGTCATACCGGAGCATCCGATGGTCTCAACTAATGCCTCTTCGATCACACCATTCTTCACATTCAGGGAAAGCTTGCAGGCACCCTGCGCCATCTGTTCCTTCATCAAGTACGGCAATCTCCAGACCATCATCCTCTTCCGGTGTTCCGATGTTCTCCACAAGGTCTGTCACATAAAACGCATCCTCAACCGGCGCGTGCATCTGAATGTACTCGGCAAGGTCGTACGCTGTCCCGTCGATCGTGAGCGTGCAGACCACCTGCTCCCCTTACCGGTTACCGTGTAGCTGACTTCGTTAAGAACTCCATTGTCCAAAAAGAGCGATCTCTGCGGTCTCGCCTGCCGAATAGGATTTCGGATATATATGTTCCGCTTCATATGCCGTCTGCATTGCCTTGATCAGTTTCAGATTCGCCTGCTCAATCTCACTTAATCCCGCATCGCCTGCAGTCGCTCCCCGGCGGGCGTATACCAGCTGCACGCATCAAAATGCGCCTGCAGGTAGGTGTCATCAAAGGTTTTTCCATGTCTGGCATAAATCTCGTTTGCCGCCAGATAGAGTTCCTGCTCTGACAGATCCGACAGATTCTCCTCCGTCACCGGCAGTATTGCGCCAACCGGAACGACATACTGATCGGCATCGTAATGAACGTCATCCGCATCGATCTTCACACTTGATGCGATGGCCGTGACCTCCTCCATCATGGATCCGTACTCTTCCACGATTGTCTGATCCTCCGTATCGCACGCAACATCCGTCGGCTGCATCAGGTAATACAGCGTTCCGTCCTCCGTGTAGGCGATCAGGTTCTCTCCCGCACCGTAATTCATCCATGCGTCGCTTTTTTCAAAGGAACACAGGTAGCCAAGTCCTTCCATCTTCTCATAGGAAGCCGTCTGATAGATGGTAAATCCATTCTCATCCTCTTTGATCGTACAGCGGTCCGCCCAGTCTTCCGGAAGCATCACTGTAATGTCGTTCCATGTATAATCTTTACCGTTCTCCACAGGTGAACTGTTCTTTGCGCCGCATCCTGTCAAAATCAGCATTCCTGCAAGAAGCATTCCCTGCACCCATCTTCTCTTCATTGTCTCTGTCCCTCTTCTGTTGTCCTACCGCTTTTCCACTACCTCGCTGCGGTTCTTGTAAATCGAATTTGCCGGAACCACGCCACGCACGCTCGAAAGCGGATAAACATTGGTGTGGCTTCCGATGACGGTTCCCGGATTCAGCACGGAATTGCAGCCGACTTCCACATAGTCGCCGAGCATTGCTCCGAATTTCTTTAACCCTGTTTCAATTTTCTCATCATGATCCTTTACCACCACCAGCGTCTTATCCGACTTGACATTGGAAGTGATCGAGCCGGCACCCATATGGGATTTGTAACCGAGAATCGAATCTCCCACGTAATTGTAATGCGGAACCTGCACGGAATTAAAAATCACAACGTTTTTCAATTCTGTTGAATTGCCCACCACGGAGCCTTTTCACGATGGCATTCCCCTGACAAAAGCGCAGTGTCTGATTTCCGCATCCTCATCAATAATTAAAGGTCCATTTAAGAAAGCAGTCGGTGCAACCGTCGCACTCTTCGCCACCCAGATATTCTCGCCGCGCTGCTCATAGACCTCCGGGTCAAGCGTCGGTCCCAGCTTCTTTATAAAGCCGCTGATTTTCGGCAGAGCCTCCCACGGATAGGTCAGTCCGCAAACAGTTCCGCCGCAATCGTCTCCCCTAAGTCATATAACTGGCTGATTTTTGCTGTTTCCATCACACAAATTCCTCTCTATTCCCTGTAATTTTTTATTGACATAAGCCTGGATCTCTTCGCTGTCCTCCGGCATACGGCATCCGACAATGAACTCACCATCATTATCCGTACTGCGGATGATATGTCCGTCCAGCGTCCGTGCCTCCTCCAGCGGGAAGTCCGGGATTTCCAGCAAAATATCCTGCCCGATCGCATTCGCGAAATCCTCCTGATGTGCGCTGAATGCGAAACCGCCTGCGCTGATATTGATCATCCTGCCGTTGTAAGCTTTGCCGGATTTTTTCAGCGTCACGGTACATGCATTGGCAACCGGCATACGCGGATACTTTCTGCGGTTGATGACCTTCGGGTTTGTCGCCACAGCAATCCGGTAGCTGTCGGCACCCGCATTGGAAGCGGCGGATACGCTGACATCCTCCCATGTATACAGTGCATTGTTGACACAGATCTGCAGTTCATATGTAATGTCTTTTTTCTTTATCTCAATCGTTTTTCCGGCTTCCGGCTTGATCTTTACCAGAACTCCGTCGCTCTGACTCTCAAACACTTCCCCGTGCAACTCCGTCCCGGCTGCCTGTGCTCCGTTCTTAGCGACTAACACCACGCGCATTCCCGGCTGCGCATCGCCAATTCCCATGAATCCGCCGCTACCGAGTTCTTCCATGAGCTTTCCTACCACACTCTCAATCTTATCCACATTGACGGAAGACTCCTCGTATTTGCTGAGCATCGTGCGGGACGCTTCGTCGGACTGGTTGATGCACTCCGTCATGACCTCCATGGTATCGCAGATCTGCTTCATGTTCTCCACCATGTCGCTGTTGGAAGCTTCCACTTCCTTCATAGCGCCGTCAATTACCCCGATATTCTGTCCCAGCTTTTTGGAATCATCGGTAATGCTTGTGACACTCTCCTGCACCTGCGTGAGCTTCTCTCTTGTCATGCGGATCATCTCAAGCGTCTTGGTGATGGATTCCGTCATCTTCTCCGAAGTCTCCTCCAGATGATCCAGTGCGTCCCTGATACGTCCGGAAGAAGTCTTGGTTCCCATGCTCAGATCCTGTATCTGACCTGCCACCACGGCAAAGCCCTTTCCGGCTTCCCCGGCTCTCGCCGCCTCAATCGAAGCGTTCAGTGCCAGAAGGTTCGTCTGGAACGTGATCCCCTCTATGGTACCCGTCTCTTCCTTTACCATTTCAAATTTCTGCTTAAAGTTCTCGAGCACCTGCTCGACCTCGCCGGAGAGCGCCGCCATGGTATCCGTCGTATTCATGACATCCGCAAGTTCTTCCGCACTCACATCCGCATGCTCGACCGACTCCTGGATCAGCGTCACCATCTCATCGATTAGTCCCGCCACATTCTGCACCTGCGTGCTGATGTCGGTACTCCGGTCCATGGAGGACATCGTCTTATTGTGGAGAACATCGTTGTTCCGGGTGAGTTCCTCCATACTGCTTACGACGGACTCCGCTCCCTGCCGGTTCTCATCCGCCAGCTCACGCACAACCGTAACGCCGTCCACAATCGAACTGCTCGCTCCCTTTACCTGTCCCACCGTCGTCACGACCCGGCTCAGATTATCCCGGATCGATGCCACCAGCGCTCCGTCGGATTCATTTAAGTGGTCGACAGAGACAACATAGCAGATATAGCACAGAAGCAGCGTTGAAAACTGCAGGTAATAGTCTGTCATTTTCACGTTCGGATTCAGGCCGAGGAATACATGGAGCAGTGCACTGAGCACAATGACGATCTCGTTTGTGACCGCGCACCGTATCATATAGCTGCGATCCTTGAACAGAATCAACATACTCGTCAACGGCAGAATATATGCATAGGCGGTCGCCGAGTCCGTGATACACACCACATAGGCATAGAAAAGCCATATCCGAGAGCCAGGACATCCTTATAATACGGTGTCGCTCTCCCCTTTAACTTCAACGTCAGCAGTCCGATTGCAAACGGCACCCACGCCATAACCAGAAAAACAACATACTGCGTCGCCGTATAGATTCCCTTGGAAAGGTCGCTTCCGTATGACAGTGTCATAATCGCAATCAAAGCCAGCCATACTTTCATTGCCTTTAAATTGGCTTTCTCTTTAAAGGCCTGCTCATTGTACTCCATGCCCTGTTTCCTCCTGTGTCTTCTGCCGGATTCTATCAATAACTACTCAAATTTTAATGACATTTTATCCGGCTGTCAATAGCAAGCATGCACCGCACGCCATCCGATTTTTGCTTCCTTTCCCCATTCGTTTCTCATCCAGGAAATTCATCCAGAAAATTGGATGCAGCCGCCTGCTGTTTTGCCTCTTCCTCCTCGTAAGCCGCATACTCCTCCGCCATCGCATCATAAAACGGAGGCACGTCCTCCTCGATGTACTGTGCGCCGTCCGCAGCCGCCAGCGGCTGCGGCTGTGCATTTTCTTCTAATTCCTCGTAGAACATGCGCTCCCCGCCCTTGCCGCCGGAAGCACCCTCACGCTTTGTGCCGGGATTGTCAAAATCAAACACAATGCGGGCATCCTCCAGCTTTAGTCAGGTGTCAAACGTGTTGCCGGCTTTTGACACAAACCCGGTCACTTTATCTTTGGTTTTCCCTGTCTCTAACAGTTCGCGCATGACCTCCTCGGTCAGCGCCACCTTCGCCACCGTGTGGGAGACCTTAAAACCGCACTCACACTCGTAATACCACTGGCTCTTCTTTAACATTTTCCCGCATTTCGGGCAGGCAAGTGTTGTCTCGACAGGCTTTGGCTTCTCCGGAAAATCAAATGCGATCTGCCCTTCCGGCGTCAGTTTCAGCGGCGCGTCGAACTTCATGCCGGTCTTCGCCACAAATCCCTTTGATGACGTCCGTCTTCCCACGGAGCAAAAAGTTCCTTTACCTGTGCTTCCTTTAAAGAGACACCCGCGATCTTGCCGATTGCGAACCGGCAGCTGTCCGGATTCTCCTTTGAATAGTTGGCACAGCCGTATCCAAACATCGTCTTTACGATATCCCCGCCGCAGACCGGACATTTTACATCCTTTACCTTCGGCGCTTCCAAATCCGTAAAATCAAACTTCAGCCCCGTGACCTTTCCCTTCTCATCCTTTGCCAGTGCGACGCGCGCATCAAATTTCTTCCCGCTCTTCGACTTAAAGCCGCGGATCGTTCCGGTTCTTCCGTTGGTCAGAAGCTCCTTTACGTTCGCTTCCGTCAGTGCCTTCTCCGCCATCTTCCCGACAGAGAACCGGCAGCTGTTCGGATCGTCCTTCACATAATTGGCACAGCCAAAGCCGAACGGCGTCGCCACGATATCACCGCCGCAGATCGGGCACACCACATCCTTGATCTTTTTGGCTTCGACATGTTCAAAATCAAATCTCAATTCAATTTTTCCGTCTTCCGTGTGTTCCAGAGCGACACAGGCGTCAAACTTCTTCCCGCTCTTCGACTTGAATCCGCGGATTGTTCCGGTTCTCCCCTGGTTTAAAAGCTCCTTCACCTGCGCTGCGTTTAAGTCCTTTCCCGCCATCGTACCGATCGCGAACCGGCAGCTATCCGGGTCATCCTGCCTATAATTCGCGCAGCCGAACCCGAACGACGTCTCCACAATCGCCCCGCCGCAGATCGGACACACGACATCGGGAACAACGGCGGCATCGTTCTGTGAAAAATCAAATGCAATATTCTTTCTTCCGTCCTCCGTCTGCTCCAGCTTTAAGCAGGCATTGAACTTCTTTTTATTCCTGGCAGTAAAGCCGCGGATCAGACCGGTCTTTCCGGTCGTAAGAAGCTCCGTCAGATCATCAACGCCCAGCGCCTTTCCCGCGATCTTTCCCACGGAAAAATAACATTCATCGGGATGCTCGTGGTGCTTGACGCAGCTATAGCCAAACGGCGTGATCTCCACGGCAGAACCGCACACCGGACATACGACACCCTCCAGGATTTCCGGCTGGTTCTTTGAAAAATCAAATCCAACCGAAACTTTTCCCTCATCATCCTTTTCCAGGATGAGGCTCGCCGAGAACTTTTTCTTCGACTTCGAGACAAACCCGGACAGCACGCCGGTATGTCCTTCGGTCAAAAAGCTCCTTTACTTCCTCATCGTTTAAGTCTCTTCCGGCGATTGTACCGATGGAGAAGCGGCATCCGCCGCCATCTTTCTGATAATTGCTGCACCCGTAACCGAACGGCGTCGTCTCGATCGTTCCTCCGCACCGGACAGGGAATGCCGAGGCTGCGCTTCGCCGCAAGCCCCTTTCCGCCCTTTCCGACGAGCGGGTGGATCCGCGTGGCAATCTGGCCGGTCAGATCCTGCTCGATCATGGCGACCGTCTCCCTGCGGATAAAATCCTCCAGTTTTGAGCGGTAATCCTCCATCACGACCGTTCCCCGCGTGATTCCGTCCAGTCCCTTTTCCCAGGAAGCTGTCATCTTGGGGTTGAGCAGTGCCGGAACCGTCATCGAAACCACCTCAAAGATCATTTCCCCCAGCCGCTCCGGCGTGAGAACCTGCGTCTTTTTGTTCAGATTCAGATAGCCGACCCGAACCAGCTTTTTGATGATCTCTGCCCGCGTGGCAGATGTACCGATTCCGGAACCCTTGATCTGCTCTCTTAATTCTTCCTCCTCGATGAGCTGTCCGGCATTCTCCATGGCGAGCACCATCGCTCCAGACGTGTAACGCTTCGGCGGGGAGGTCTTCCCCTCACGGATGGCATAGCCGTCCGAAAAAAGCGTCTCTCCCTTTTGAAGCTTGTCGGCATACGCCAAAAGCCCGGCGTTCTCCTCTTCTTCCTGTGCAGCCTCAGCATCACCGCCCTGCGTCTGCTCCTCCCCGTCCTTCTTCGCCGCATTCCGCTCCTTCGCCGATTTCGGAATGCCTGCAATCTCCAGATAGCCCGGAACCTTTAACTGCTTCGCGGAAGTGTAAAGCTTCTCACCGCCTGCCGCAACGACAAGCTTCACCGTCTGATACTCCGCCGGCGGATAAAAAATGCTTAAGAAACGGCGCACAATCATCTCATAGACGCTTCGTTCAAGACTGTTTAAAGATTCCAGCTCTGTGAGCTGTCCGGTCGGAATGATCGCGTAGTGGTCGGTAATCTTGGAATCATCCGTATACTGCGTGTTCGCAATGTTCCGATAGCGCCCTTCCTTCATGATGCGCTCCACAAAAGGAGCCATCGGCGCAAAATTTTTCAGTCTGCTGATATTTTTTGTAATCTCTTTTGCCACCGCCGAGGAGAGCACACGTGCATCCGTTCTCGGATAGGTGGTAAGCTTCTTCTCATACAGATCCTGCGCCACCTGCAGCGTCTCATCCGGACTGATCTTAAAACGCTTGGAACACTCCGCCTGCAGCTCCGCAAGATTGAAAAGCAGCGGCGCACGCTTTTTCTGCGTCCCTGTCTCCACGGAATCAATGAGCGCTTCCTGTCCCTTTAACTCCGCAATCAGCGTCTGCGCGCTCTCTTCCTTTTTAAAGCCGTTTTCCTTATATAAAAGCGGCGACTCAAAATATTTAGAGCCTTCTATTGCCTTCCACTCCGCCGTGATCCGGCATTCTTCCTCTCCTTCGGGATGAAAGGTTCCCACGACACGGTAAAATGGCGTCTCTGTAAAATTGCGGATCTCGCGCTCCCGGATCACAACCATGCCAAGAACGCAGGTCATGACGCGGCCGACCGCGATCGCCGTATAGCTCGATGTTCCCGCCGCATCATTCAGAAGCTTTCCGTACTTTACCGACATGGCTCTGGAAAAATTGATTCCCATCGCATAATCCTCGATCGTCCGCATCACGCCCGACTTTGCGAGATTGTCATACTCCGACATGTCTTTTGCCTCACGGATGCCGCGCAGAATCTCCTCCTCGGTCTGCGAATCGATCCAGACGCGGAGCTCCTTCATGCCCTCGCGCACGCCGCCGAACTTCCGGATATTTTCCTCGATCGTCTGTCCTTCTTTTCCGGCATCTCCTGCCCAGTAGACCGTGTCAATATCCTCGCGGTGCAGCATTTTATGTACCACATCATACTGCCTGCTCACAGATGGGATCACATTATATTTGTAATCCCGCGGCAGAAACGGCAGATCTTCCAGCCGCCATTTTTTATACCGCTCATCATACTCCTCCGGGTACACCATCTCCACCAGATGCCCCACGCACCAGGTGATGACATACCCGTCGTTCTCTATATAACCGTCATTTCTTCCGGATACGCCGAGAATCCGCGCGAACTCCTGCGCAACACTCGGTTTCTCCGTGATGATCAAAGATTTTGCCACAATCTGTTCCTCCAATTACTTTCGCATGAAGCAAATTATAGCATTTTTCCAGGCATCGGGCAACTTACAGTTCATTCATATCCACGAGCACGAACCGCTTATCCCGCTCCGCCATGGCGGTAACCTCCGGTGCAAATCCCTGTGCGGAAAAGAGGAAATAATATTCCGCGCCGATTTTTGCCCGCTTCATGTTAAGGAACAGCGCCTCGCACATTTCCATCGTAAGCTCGGGTTCCTGCCAGTTGCAGAGTCCGACCATATTCTGTCGAATCTCATTCTGCGCAATGATGTCGATATTCCCCTCTTTGCCGACCCAGGTTCCCATGCGTGCAATCTTAAGCGGAAGCTTTCCCACCATACCGAGAAGTCCCAGATATTCCATGCATACCTCCACAAAATACCGGGAGAGGTACGCATCCAGTCCGGCGCGATATATCTGTCGTAGAATTCTTCCGGGCGGGTCATATACAGATCCGACAGATGCGGATAGATAAAGTGAAACCAGAAATTCACATAATTGTCGCGGATCCGGTACACACCTTTCTTCGTGTTCTCCCAGCCGCCCGTCTCAAACGATACCACCTTCTGGATGATATCAAATGCCGCCAGATTCTTCATATAGACGCTGATCTTGGCGCGTGAGAATCCGGTCGTCCGGTACAGATCATTCAGCTTGTCCTGCCCGGCCGCGATCTGCGCCAGGATGGTCTCATAGGCAGACAGTTCCCGCAGACTCTCCCCGATCAGATCTTCCGCCGCATGGTACAGATAGCCGCCCGGCGAAAGAATCAGTCTACAGATATTGGTCTTTACATCCGCTTTTGCGTTCCAGCGGTTGATGTATCCCGGCACACCACCGATGATGCCGTAAGTCTTGATACATTCCGCCACCGGATACTCGGGCAGCGCCCGCACCACTTCCAGAAAATTCAGATTCGTAAATTTGATTTTCCGGTCTATTTTGCGGCATGCCGCCTCACCGATACACTCCGACAGTTCCCGCTCTGCCCATGACACCGCCGAGCTGCAGAGCAGAATCATCACAGGTCCCGGATAAAGCCTGTGCGCTTTCAGTTTCAGCACCGCCTCCATAAAAGTAGGATCCTTTTTGGCAATATACTGAAATTCATCGATCACGACTACCAGCTTCGTGGGATCACCGCTCTTTACCCGGTTAAAATATTCCTCATAGGTATACTTCTGCAGCATCACCTCAAACCGCGCCGTCAGTTCACGCCCCATCTGCGCGCGCTGCTCTCGCTCCGCCACCTGTCTCGCGCGGTAATAAAAATGCTTCTTGTTCTGCACAAATGCGCTAAGCAGCCTCTCCTTCTCCGAGTCCGTCCGCCCGTACAGCACAACCAGCTGATTGCCCGGTTCCCGGTAGCACTCTTCCAGTTCCTTTAACACCGACGATTTTACGACCATCTCTTCTCCTCTGCACTTTCCTGCCGGGCACGAAAAGCCACACCGCATCCCATATCCGGCACATTCTATCTGTCCATATGTTCTGCGGAAATTATATCATTTTTTAACTTTCCGGGCAATAAAAAAGAATCTCGCTTGCGAAATTCTCCGCGCGCAAGCGGTTCGCAAAGCGATATTTTCCTTACCGCGAGCTGCGCATCTCGCGGAGCGTTTTTTTTTATTTTCATAGGGAAGTTCTACTTTCACACATTAACGTATCACGCTATTTCCTATGAAATAAAAAAAGAATCCTGCAAGCAGGATTCTTTTTTATTCTTTATTTCGCTGTGATGTATCCCTGTGCTTTCAAAAGCTCTGCGCAGAGCACTGCACCGCCTGCGGCGCCGCGCACGGTATTGTGGGACAGTCCCACGAACTTCCAGTCATAGACCGTGTCCTCTCTCAGACGTCCTACCGAGATACCCATACCGTTCTCATAGTTGACATCCAGAGCGATCTGCGGGCGGTTATCTTCCTCGAGATACTGGATAAAATGCTCCGGTGCGCTCGGAAGCTTTAACTCCTGCGGAACACCGCTGAAATTGCGAAGTGCCTCGATCAGCTGCTCTTTTGTCGGGTTCTTCTTAAACTTTACGAACACCGCCGCAGTGTGACCGTTTAATACCGGTACGCGGATACACTGGCAGGTGATCACCGGGGATTCGGCCGGAACGATCGCTTTCTTCTCCGGGTCCACATGTCCCCAGATACGCAGCGGCTCCTGCTCCGACTTCTCCTCCTCACCGCCGATATACGGAATGATATTGCCAACCATCTCCGGCCAGTCCTTAAAGGTCTTGCCGGCTCCGGAAATGGCCTGATAGGTTGTTGCCACCACCTCATACGGCTCAAATTCCTTCCACGCCGTAAGCACCGGCGCGTAAGACTGAATGGAGCAGTTCGGTCTTTACAGCCACGAAACCGCGCTTTGTGCCAAGACGCTCCTTCTGGTATTTGATGACCTCCATATGCTCCGGGTTGACCTCCGGAACCACCATCGGCACATCCGGTGTCCAGCGGTGCGCGCTGTTATTGGAAACGACCGGAGTTTCTGTCTTCGCATACTCCTCCTCAATCTTCTTAATCTCTTCCTTTGTCATGTCCACTGCGGAAAATACGAAATCGACCTCTGCCGCAACCTTCTCCACTTCGTTGACATTCATAACGACAATCTTTTTTCACTGCTTCCGGCATCGGTGTGTCCATCTTCCAGCGGTCTCCGACTGCCTCCTCATAAGTCTTACCGGCACTTCTCGGGCTCGCTGCGATCGTTGTCACTTCAAACCACGGATGATTCTCCAGCAGAGAAATAAATCTCTGACCAACCATACCTGTACCACCCAGAATACCAACTCTCAACTTTTCACTCATGACTCTTCTAATCTCCTCATCTTTTCTTATGACACCCGCTGTGGCATACGACTCCGCCTCTCATTGCCTCTGCCGGATCATTACACGTACCTGCTTTTTGCACCGTCCGTGTCCGTCGGTGGCGAACAAGTGTCGTCATAGTGAATATATTATGCCATTTCCCGTCAAAAAGCAATGCTTTTTTCGTAAAAACTTCCCGGCTTTTTTTTGACAGTTCTTGTACATTTCTCACAATGTCACGTTACTGTATTGAAGTTTCAAGAGGCTTCCACTCTTCCTCCAGGTACTTCTTCTCCGCTGCGATCACCTGTTCCATCGCCTCTTTTCCCGGTGCTCCCACCGTCAGACGCTTGTTCACGCAGGTTTCCATGGAGATCGCCTCATAGACATCATCCTCAAACACCGGACTGATTGCCTTTAACTCCTCCAGGCTCATATCATCGATCGCAATTCCCTTTTCGATGCAGTATAGCACGATCTGTCCCACAATTCCATGTGCATCGCGGAACGGCACCCCGTGGTTCACCAGATAGTCCGCCGCGTCCGTCGCGTTGGTAAAGCCTCCGTTCGCCGAAGCACGCATGCGCTCCCTGTTGAACTTCATCGTGGCGAGCATGCCGTTAAACAGCGCGATACAGCCTTTGACCGTGTCCATCGCGTCAAAGGAAAGCTCCTTGTCCTCCTGCATGTCCTTATTGTACGCAAGCGGAATTCCCTTCATCGTCGTGAGAAGCGACATCAGCGCGCCGTAGACGCGTCCGGTCTTTCCTCTGACTAATTCTGCGATGTCCGGGTTCTTTTTTTCTGCGGCATGATGCTGCTTCCGGTACTGTACGCATCATCAATCTCCACAAACTGGTACTCGTTGGAATTCCAGATAATGACCTCCTCCGAAAAGCGTGACAGATGCATCATGATCGTGGCGCAGGCAGACAAAAATTCGATCAGATAATCGCGGTCAGACACGCCGTCCATGCTGTTTAAAGTCGGTCCGTAAAAACCGAGCAGTTCTGCCGTGTATGCACGGTCAAGCGGATAGGTGGTGCCTGCGAGCGCTCCGGAACCAAGCGGACAGTAATTCATCCGCTCGTAGATGTCATGCAGGCGCAGGCGGTCTCTCTTAAACATCTCAAAATAGGCCCCCATGTGATGCGCGAGCGTGATCGGCTGAGCTTTCTGCAGGTGTGTGAAACCCGGCATGATCGTCTCCGTATTCTGCTCCATGATATGCAATATCGTGCCGAGCAGTTCCTTTAAGAGCGCATCCACATGGAGCAGCTCTTCTCTGGTGTAGAGACGCATATCGAGCGCCACCTGGTCGTTGCGGCTGCGCCCGGTATGCAGCTTCTTTCCGGTGTCTCCCAGACGGTCGATCAGATTCGCCTCCACAAAGCTGTGAATATCCTCATATTCATCCGTTATAACAAGACGTCCGGCTTCCACATCCGCAAGGATTTCCTTTAAGCATGCGACGATCGCCTGCATCTCCTCCCCGGTTAAGATTCCCTGTTTCCCGAGCATCCGCACATGTGCAATACTTCCCTCAATGTCCTGTTTATAGAATTTCTGGTCAAACGAAATAGACGCATTAAAATTATAGACCAGCTTGTCGGTCTGTTTGGTAAAACGTCCTCCCCATAACTGAGCCATTTTAAAAACCTCGCTTTCACTACATTTCCTATCATTCTACATGAAGTTCGCGCTTCCCGCAAGCCCTTTCATGCTTTACCGCATCAAATTCCCTGTGCCGCCGCTTTTGCAGCAATCTGGGCATCGCGCTCCCGCTTGGAAAAAAACGCACCCGCAATAATACTGCCGGTACATTCCGTATTGTTCGGAAAGCTCTACCGAGCGCTTGTAGCCATTTTTCTTTTTGAAGTCAGAATTCAAATATGCCACGCCGTATTCCTCCGCCAGCGCATCCCCGATCTCATTTAATTTTTCCGCATTCTTGAGCGGACTGATGGACAGCGTCGTGGTAAAGTAATCCATGCCAAGGCTTTTTGCGGTCTCCGCCGCCTCTCTCAAGCGCAGCTCATAGCACCGGAAGCAGCGTTCGCCGCCCTCCTTTTCCTCCTCCATTCCGCGCCATCTCATAAAAAACGCTCCTTATCATAGGCGCCCTCCCGGAATGCGATCGGATATTTTGCCGGAAGTTCCCGAATCAGCCGCTGCTGCTCCTGCACCCGCATATGATACTCTTCTTCCGGATAAATATTGGGGTTGTAATAATCCACGGTGATATGAAAATACTGCGACAGATACTCGAGGCAGTACGAGCTGCACGGCGCGCAGCAGCTGTGCAGCAGCAGCGTTGGCACACGGTTCTGCTCCTTTAATCCAGCGATCGTCGCCTCCAGCATTTTCTGATAATTCTTCTGCACTCTCATGCTTCCACCTCCTCTGCAAATGCAAGGATCTGCTCCGCACGGTGCTTCCATGTATATTCCCGCTCAAAGGTCTCATAGGCAGAAGCCGCAATCTTCTCACGAAGTCTTACATCCGTAAGTGTTCTCTCCGCCTGCTCACACAGCGTGTCCGGTTTTTCCAGCGAATAAAAAAGCAGCTCCTTCCCGTCTGTAAACGTTCTTCTTAAATACGGATTTTCATCGGTTAACACCACCGCATGATTCGCCATTCCGGCAGGAACCCGGTCGTGCATTCCCCGGTTAAAAATCGGTGAGACATTTAAAAGCACATGGGCTTTGGCAATCCGCTCAAAGGAGAGCGCAAACGGCACCGCCGGCTCACGCCGCAGGCTGTGCTCGTCCCCGCAGGAATATTTTTCCCAGCCTTCCCCGAATACGGTAACCGGCAGTTTCTCCGCGAGCAGCGCGTCCAACACCGCCTTGCGGAAATAATCCCGCACATAGGCATCCACCGCATACATGCTGTTCATAAACAGCGCAAACTGTCCGGCAGGAAGTTCCATTTTCTCCTCCTTAAGCTGCTGTGAAAATGCTTCCTCCATCGGCAGTGTGGGATCGGCAAGCCTCCGCTCAATCAGATCTTTCATCATGCTCCCAAGCGGCTCGGGAGCATTCTCTACAATCTGATAAACCGCGTCCGGTCTGTCATACGTTCCCGGAAATAAAATCCGGCACTCCGGCTCTTTTGTGTCCTCGTAGACTGCTCTTGTCGCCCCGAGCGGCAGCATGTGAACGCTCGCCACCTTTTCATAATATTTTTCTACGTACTTCTGCTGTGCCTCGTCGAGGACAATCGCATGCAGGTTTTTCACACCGCTTGAAAGTCCCTGATAGTGAAACAGCGGGTGATCTAAAATATAGTCAAAAAACGGTCCCGCAAGGCGGTCCACATAGGGAGTGCCGTCGTCTAACACCATCCGCGGCAGAAGGGAATTAAAATCCAGAATCAGGCGGTACGGCTGTCCGATATAGCGCGCAAGCTTCGCATCCAGATCATCCTCCTTTGAGAGTTCGCACACCGTCACCTCATATCCCAGTTCCTCAAACGCCGCGCCGATCTGATTTGCGAAAAAGTTGCTGGACAGATAGCAGATTTCCCTGGAACTGAATACCAGAATTTCTCCCTTCTGCTTCCTTTCCTGCATCATGACACACCTCCAAGTGCAAACATGCTCCGGCAAATCCATTTTCCGGTCTCCGTCGCAAAAATCCTCTGATATGCCGTCTCTACAGCCGCTTTATCCGGCATAAACCCGCCGTCTCCGTCCGGTCTGCCGTCCTCGTACAAATTCACCAGAAAATCCGCCTCCACCAGAATCTGATAGTCTCTGCCCTCTATGCCGGTGTAAGTGTGGTGATGTCCGATCAGATAGCAGACGCGCTCAATCACATTCTCCGCAAAGCCCAGCCGCATCAGCATCCCGCGTGCCACCGCAGGACCTTCCTGCTCCTGCAGCTTTCCCGCACTGCTCCCGTACTTCTCCTCCGCCGGCTTGATGCCGATATCGTGCGTGTATGCAGCCGCTTCCAGAATATAGAGTTCCTCCGGCGAAAGCTGCTCGCGCTCTCCGATCAGCTTTGCATAGCTGTGTACCTTTGTAAAATGCTGGATCCGTTTCGGGTCTCCGCTGTAATATGAGATCATTTCCAAAAAGTTTTTCTAACATCTTTTTCTCCTTTGACAGAAAGAAGACCTTTACCAAGCATCCGCTTCATAAAGGTCTTATCATTACGCTCTTGCTTCCCGCAGTGTCAGTATCGCAAACACATAGATCAAAATACACAACAGGCAGAATACCACTCTGCCGCAGATTGCCCCGGCGACCAGCTGTACTGCAGCGACTACCGCATGCACCCACACCGGTACCTCCTGCAGGCAGGCAGCAATCGCCACCTCGATCAAAACGATCACGCACACCGGCACCACCGGAATCTTCATCGCTAAAACGGCGATCAGAATCGTCGCAAGCGCCGCAACCACCTCTGCAAATAAAATCAGCATCTTCTTATTATCACGATTTGCAATCTCTCCCATACAAATGAACTCCTTTATTATCCTTCTATTCTGTCTGCAAGCCTTCACCCGCATGCGCTCATTATAGCAAGGATCGAAAAAAAAAGAACAAGTCCACTGGAAAAATACCTTCACTTCCGCTATAATAACGCAGGAATATACTCTTATATTCCTTGCCAATAAATAATCAGAAAAGAGAACAAACTTATGAATGATACAAAATGGGTCTCCATGTGGGGCAATGCCATGTCCATCGCAGAACACCATCCGGAGGGCTACGCAAAGATCTGACGCTGCGCTATCCGGTCTATGCACCATTTTCCGGAAGCGCACTCCGCTTCACGCTCGACAACTACTGCGGAAAGGAACCTGTCACCATCCACCGGGCAACGGTGGCGGTGTGTGATTCCGATCTCACCGGGAAAGTTCCGCTTTCCTGCCCGCTTACGGCAGGCACCATCCGGGATATTACCTTTGACGGCAGCCACTCCGTCACGCTTGCAGCGGGCGCGTCCGCCACAAGCGACGCCCTCTCCTTTCCGGTATCTGCCGGTCAGACGCTCTGCGTCAGCCTGTATTTTGACGGCTACACTGCCATGCAGTCCGCCGTGCTGATCACAGGTCCATTGTCCCGCGGCTATTTTTCCTACGGCGACCAGACGCACAGCGAAGCGCTGCCCCTTGCCACCTCCAAGGCGACAAACTGGTTCTATTTTCTTAGCAACATCGATATTCTGACAAAGGAAGATTGTCATGCCATTATCTGCTACGGAGATTCCATCACCGCACAGGCATGGCCGGACTATCTGACGCTGCGCCTCATCGAAGAAGGGCACAACCATACCTCGGTGATCCGCCGTGCGGCAAGCGGTACGCGTATTCTGCGCCAGTACGACTGTATCACCTACGACTCCTACGGTCTTAAGGGAACCAACCGTTTTGCCCACGAAATTCCAACCGCCGGTGCGGATACCGTCATCATCCAGCAGGGCATCAACGATATCATCCATCCGGTCGGAACCGACGTCAATCCGTTCCGTCCCATGAGTGATCTGCCGACTGCCGCCGAACTGATCGACGGTCTGAAATGGTATATCGAGGAGGCCAGAAAGCTTCACGACAGCGTCTATCTCGGAACCCTTCTGCCGATTTACGGCTGGCGCACCTACGCACCGTTCCGCGAGGAGCTGCGCGGTGCCGTCAATGACTGGATCCGCTCCAACCACGAGAGCGACGGCTGTATCGATTTCGATCAGGCACTTCGTGCAGCCGATGATCCGCGCTCTTTCGCAAAAGGTTATGACAGCGGCGATCATCTGCATCCGAGCAATCCTGCATACAAAAAAATGGCAGACACAGTGCCTGCCACTTTATTGCGCTAATCTTATTTATTCTTTAAATGTTTGCGTACGCGTTCAATCAGCATGTCAAGCGCCACGATATTTTCTCCCCTTCCGGGATGATAATATCCGCCCGGCGCTTGCTCGGTTCTACAAACTGTTCATGCATCGGCTTTACCGTTGTCAGATACTGGTTAATCACGCTGTCTAACGAACGCCCGCGTTCCTTTACATCACGGATGATCCGCCGCAGAATCCGCACATCCGCATCTGTGTCCACAAATACCTTGATATCCATAAGATCACAGAGACTCGGCTCAGCAAAAATGAGAATGCCCTCCAGCACAATCACCGGTGCAGGTTTTACCAGAATGGTCTCCTCGGAACGATTATGTATCGAGTAGTCATAGACTGGCATATAGATCTGCTCTCCCGCTTTCAGCTTACAGATATGTTCACACAACAGTGCTGTATCAAACGCATCCGGATGATCATAGTTTAACTTCGACCGTTCCTCATAACACATGTCGTCATGGCGTTTATAGTAGTTATCATGACGCAGAATACTCACCTCATCATCGCCAAAGCTGTCGATCAGTTTGTCGGCAAGTGTTGTCTTGCCGCTTCCGGTGCCTCCTGCAATTCCAATCAAAATTGTATTCATCCTACCGCTCCTGATTACTATTTCCCAATGATGGCAAGTGTTGCGCTCGTTCCAAGGCGGCTTGCTCCGGCATCGATCATCGCCTGGGCTTCCTCTGCCGTGTGAATTCCGCCGGATGCCTTCACACCCATATCATCACCCACGGTTTTTCTCATCAGTGCGACATCTTCCGCCTTTGCCTCCGGTGGAAAATCCGGTGGAAGTCTTTACGAAATCAGCTCCTGCTTCTTTTGCCAACTCACATGCCTTCACCTTTTCCTCGTCTGTCAGAAGACAGGTCTCGATGATGACCTTTAAGACAATATCGCTGCCGCAGACTTCCTTTAAGGTATGAATATCATTTTTTTACATAGTCATACTTCTTGTCCTTCAATGCGCCGACATTGATTACCATATCGATCTCCTGTGCGCCGTCCTCGATGGCAGCCTTCGTCTCGAATGCCTTCACACCGGTGTCAGACATTCCCAGAGGGAAACCTACCACTGTGCACACCTTCACATCAGAGCCTTTTAACTTCTCTGCCACAAAACGGGTGTAATACTGATTCACGCACACGGATGCGAAATCATTGGCAAGCGCCTCGTCACAGATCTTTGCCACCTGTGCCTCCGTCGCCTCTGCCTTTAAAATAGTATGGTCAAAATATTTGCTTGAAATCATGATCTTAGAGTCCTTTCTGTTTGTTATCATATGCTCCCGGACGCTTCCGGAAATTCCGGTCTCTTACGCCGTCTTCCTATCTGGCACCCTTATCATACGGAATACCCTCCGCTTTCGGTGCCTGGGAATTCTTGGATGTAAACGCAAGAATAATCATGGATGCGATAAACGGCATCATGCTGTAGATATTCTTTGACAATCCGAGGTTTGCAAGCACGGTGGAATCCGCGATGTTCGCCAGGGAACGGAATACCGCAAAGAACACGGCTGCGCCCGCAATGTTGAACGGCTTCCACTGTCCGAAAATCATAACAGCGAGGGCAAGGAATCCGGCACCGGCTACGCCGACTTCGAAGTTCCAGGTGGTAACGGATGGAACGATGTAGGCAAATCCGCCGATACCGCCGAGTGCACCGGAGATGATGACACCGGTATATCTCCACTGATACACATTGATACCGACCGAATCGGCTGCCTGCGGATGTTCACCGCACGCGCGCAGACGTAAGCCCCATTTGGTCTTGAACAAAAAATACATAGCTTACAATCAGAATGATAATTCCGATAATCAGGAAAATGTTGATCGTGAGCGGTCCGATTTTATAGATAAATGCCTTGTTGCTGTAGGAAAGCTTTGCGGAAGCCGCACCGTTTCCCGCTGCCGAGGAGTTGTTGAACGCTTTTACCGCTACGATCGCCACCGCTGTGGCAAGCATATTTAACGCCGTTCCGCCGATCGTCTGATCCGCCTTTAACGTGATGGCGGAAAATCCGAGCAGAAGGGAATAGAGAATTCCCGCTACCGCACTTGCCAGGATGGACACCGCCACCAGCACGCCGGACGGAAGGGAATCCCCGCAGAGTGCCAGGACGAAAACGCCCGCCAGACCGCCGATTGCCATGATACCTTCAAGTGCAATGTTGATTACACCGCTTCGCTCCGAGAACATACCGCCAAGCGCCACCAGCATCAATACTACCGCATAGAGTAATGTAAACTTAATCAGTAAGAACATTATTTCACATCCTCCTTCTTCGCTTTTTTTCCTGCCGAGCTTCGATACAACCACGCTCTTAAAGAGCATAACAAACGCACACAGGTAAATGATGACTGCCACGATCAGATCCGCAATCTCCGGCTGATAATACTTGGTTGGAAGATACGCTCCTCCCACGGAGATATGTGCGACAAAGATTGCTGCAAATACCACGCCGATCGGATTGCTCAGCGCCAAAAGTGCTACCGGGATACCGTTGAAACCGATCGCCGGAAGCGCTGTGGACACCTGCGGATTCCACTCGGATGCACCGGACAGATAGTAAAGTCCCGCACCGATACCTGCAAGTGCGCCGGAGATTGTCATGGAAAGCACAATGTTGCGTTTTTCATTGATGCCCGCATATTTTGCGGCGTCTTTATTAAAGCCACAGGCTTTTAACTCATAACCGAATGTGGTCTTGTTGAGTACCACATACATGATAATTGCGATCGCCATCGCGATAAAAATAGCAATCGTGGTCGAGCTTGTCTTAAAAACAGCGCTCATGCCGCAATCTGGAATCAATGACTGCGGTGCTGCGGAACTCAGCTTGTAAGTACGCGTCGTCTTCTGGTCGTACATTCCGGATACCGTGCTGTACATCAGCTCGTTCACCAGATATAAACCGATCCAGTTAAACATGATGGAGGTGATAACCTCATTGACATTAAAGTACGCCTTGAAAATTCCCGGAACAGCACCCCAGATGGCTCCGCAGACCATTGCTGCCAGAAGACATACATACCACGGCATCTGCAGAATCAGTGCAAAATACAATGCACCGAACACGCCCAAGGTATACTGGCCTGCCGCACCGATGTTGAACAGTCCCGTCTTAAAAGCAAACGCAACGGAAAGACCCGTCATGATCAGCGGTGTCGCCTGCGCAATCTCACTTCCGATTCCCTTTGGTTTGAGGTAAAAGCCACCCTTGATAATTCTTGAAAAACCATCCAATGCATTCTCTGCATTGATACAATAAAGTATGATAAGTCCCACGAGAAGTCCGATCACAATGCAAAGAAGCGATGCAAAGATGGACAATAGGACATCCTTTGTCTTTTCACTCATTGTCATATTTCCTTTCTGTTAATCTGTAAGGCCTCGCCTTTATGCTTTCTTTGCAACCTCATCCCGCTTTGCACCTGCCATGTAAAGTCCAAGTTCCTCCACAGTCACTTTCTTCGGATCCAGTTCTCCTACGATCTCACCCTCGTACATCACCAGGATACGGTCGGATACGTCCATAACTTCATCCAGCTCCAACGAGACTAACAGCACGGCTTTTCCTTTGTCGCGCTGTGCCACAAGCTGCTTATGGATATACTCGATCGCGCCTACGTCAAGACCTCTGGTCGGCTGCACTGCCACAAGAAGCTCCGGGTCTTTGTCAATCTCTCTTGCAATGATCGCCTTCTGCTGGTTACCGCCGGACATACTCCGCACAATGGTCACAGGTCCCTGACCGCTTCGCACATCATACTGCTCGATCAGCTTCTGCGCATATCTGCGCACCTCGCCCGACTTGATAAAGCCCGCGCGTTCAAACTGCGGCTGCCAGTAGCGCTGCAGCACGAGATTCTGCTCCAGCGTGTAGTCCAGTACCAGTCCGTGCTTATGCCGGTCTTCCGGAATATGGCTCATACCATGCTTGGAACGCTCCCGGATCGTGGTGTTTGTGATATCCTGTCCCAGAAATTTCACGCTGCCCCCTCCGATCTTCTCCAGTCCGGTCAGCCCCTGCACCAACTCTGTCTGTCCGTTGCCGTCGATACCCGCAATACATACGATCTCACCACGGCCCACCTGAAACGAGACATCCCGCACGGCATTGTTCTCATGCGATCTGCTTGCCACCGTCAGATGCGATACCTCAAGCACCGTATCCCCCGGCTTTTTCTCGTCCTTGTCAACGGTAAAGCTTACATTTCTGCCCACCATCATCTTGGAAAGTTCTTCCTTCGTCGTATCCGCGATGTCGACCGTTCCGATGTACTTTCCTTTTCTTAAGATCGTACAGCGGTCCGCCACCTCCATGATCTCATTCAGCTTATGCGTGATGAACAGAATGGATTTGCCCTCGTGCGCGAGATTCTTCATGATCTTCATCAGTTCCTCGATCTCCTGCGGCGTCAGCACTGCCGTCGGCTCATCAAAGATCAGCACCTCGTTATCACGGTAGAGCATCTTAAGAATCTCAACACGCTGCTGCATACCTACGGTGATATCCGAAATCAGCGCATCCGGCTCCACCTTAAGCCCGTACCTCTCACTCAGCTCCAGTACCTTTTTTCTGGCACCATCTTTTCAAGGAACAATCCTTTCGATGGCTCAACACCAAGGATAATATTATCCAGCACGGAAAAACACTCCACCAGTTTGAAGTGCTGATGAACCATTCCGATGTTCAGATCGTTCGCGTCGTTCGGCGTATTGATCTGTACAACCTGCCCATTCTTTTTGATCGTACCGGACGTCGGCTGGTACAGACCAAACAGAATACTCATGAGGGTAGACTTTCCTGCACCGTTCTCTCCAAGCAGTGCATGAATCTCTCCCTTTCTCAACTGCAGGGTAATATTATCGTTGGCTTTGATTCCTGGAAATTCTTTCGTGATGTTCAACATCTCAATAACATATTCGTTTTCCATATACATGTATCCTCTTCGTTCTTTTTTTTCATGCGCCGCATGAGTCATTCCTGCATATCTTATAGTATAACATCTTCTGGATATAAAAAAAAGAGGAAGAGAAACTATTTCTCTTCCCCTTTAAAGAGTCCGCTTACTCTACATAGTCAACGGTCACGTGAGAACCTACCTCCGGCTGATTCTCTGTATCGTTAGAAACAGTGATGCTGCCGTCCTTGAGTCCGTCTAATACTGTATTGTACTCATCTACCGTAAATGTTGTAAAGCCCCAGGAATCTGTATCCGTCGGAAGACCAAGATAATCGCCCTGTGCCAGACCGAGCTGCTCAGACTTGCCACCGATGGAAGCCCAGTTGCCGCCAAAGTATGCATCCAGTGCAGAGTTCACTGCAGAGCCTAAGCCCTTCATAGCAGAGGTAATGCACAGATCACCGATCTTCGGACGCTGGTCAACATCGACACCGATTACCTTGCCGTCGTACTGCTCTGCAGCCTCAACAGCAGATGTGTAGATACCGCCGCCGCATGCGAATACAACCTGTGTGCCATCCTGATACCAGCCCTCCATACGAGCTGTGATCGCATCACTTCCGTAGAACTGACCGCCATAGTAGTATTTCACATCTACATCAACGCCCATCTCTTCTGCTGCATCGTTGATACCCTGAATATAACCGTAACCATAACGGATAACTGCCGGAACTGCGATTCCACCGAGGAATCCAAGGCTTGTGTAACCATCCTTAACTGCCGCATAACCTGCAAGGTAACCTGCCTGCTCCTCCTGGAAAGAACAGATATATACGTTGTCGCTGATTCCGACTGCGTTGCCGGAAAAGATCTACGATGTCAGCCTCTGTCACATCAACTGCGATAAAGGAAACATCCGGATAAAGATCCTGCTCCTCAGCGATTGCCGGTCCGAACAGATAACCCGGCATAACGATTACGGTTGCACCGTCTGCAACTGCAAGGTCGATTGCGTTGATTCTCTCCTCGTCTGTGTCCTCAGCCGGCTTATAGTACTGATACTCAATACCGTTCTTATCACCGTAAGCCACACAGGTCTCCCATGTGATCTGGTTGAAAGACTCGTCTGTGATGTCACCGGAATCGGTAATCATTGCGATCTTTCCATCAGCGGATACTGCAGCAGGAGCAGCTGCCTCTGTGCTCTCCTCTGCTGCAGCCTCTGTCGCTGCCGGTGCTGCTGTCTGATTGTTGTCTGCAGTTGTATTCTCCTCGCTGGAAGAACCACAGCCTGCGAACATGGTGGTTGCCATTGCTGCAGTGAGTAAGCTAATCACTTTTTTTCTTCATAATATTTTCCTCCTTTTGCACTCAGTCATAACCCGCTCTAATAAACATTGATAAGCATGTGTTATAACTGGCATATAAATAAAAATCTCCCAGCACAATTACTGAGAGTTTTTATTTAAAGCCGATAGTCGGACTCGAACCGACGACCTACGCATTACGAATGCGTTGCTCTACCAACTGAGCCATATCGCCAGGTCATGTTTAACATCACATTTAGTTATTATAACGGAATTTCAAAAAATTGCAACTACTTTTTTTTTCAATTATTAAAATAAAATCTTTCTTATGCTATGAAAATACTGCAAAATCAGCATATCATCGATCTCCCGCAGACATGCGGGAGCATTCTGCATATATTAAGAAAGGACTCCCCCGAATGAGAAAAAACTGAGCAATCTTATGCACATTGCCAAATCCTACGGTGACAATGTCATTCTGGACGATTTGAACCTCTACATCCGTGAGAATGAATACATCACACTGCTCGGTCCGTCCGGCTGCGGCAAGACAACGACGCTGCGTATTATCGGCGGATTTGAGACCCCTGACAAAGGCCAGGTTCTGTTTGACGGAAAGGATATTACCGCCCTCCCGCCCAATGAGCGCGATCTCAATACTGTATTCCAGAAATACGCCTCTTTTTCCGCATATGTCCATCGCGGAAAATATCGCTTTCGGACTTAAGATCAGAAAAAAAAGCAAGGCATACATCGACGACAAAATCAAATACGCCTTAAAGCTCGTAAACCTGGACGGATTCGAGCACCGCTCCATCGATTCTTTGAGCGGCGGCCAGCAGCAAAGAATTGCCATCGCCCGCGCCATCGTCAATGAGCCGAGGGTTCTTCTCCTCGACGAGCCGCTCGGCGCACTGGACTTAAAGCTGCGCCAGGACATGCAATATGAGCTGATCCGCCTGAAAAACGAGCTCGGCATCACCTTTGTCTTTGTTACGCACGACCAGGAGGAAGCCTCACCATGTCCGACACCATCGTCGTCATGAACCAGGGCTACATCCAGCAGATCGGCACACCGGAAATGATCTACAATGAGCCGGTCAACGCGTTCGTAGCCGATTTTATCAGGGACAGCAATATCATCAACGGTATCATGATGAAAGACCGGGTCGTTGAGATTCTCGGCACCAGGATTCCCTGTGCGGATGAAGGATTCGGCACCAACACGCCGGTCGACGTCGTCATCCGTCCGGAGGATGTGGAGATCGTCGCACCCGGGGAAGGCTTTATGGACGGCGATATCACTTCCGTCATCTTCAAGGGCGTCCACTACGAGATCGAGATCATGGCGGGCGGCTTTGAGTGGCTGGTGGACACCACGCAGTTTTACACCGTCGGAACCCATGTCGGGATCCGCGTGATTCCATTCAACATCCAGATTATGAACAAACCGGAATCCGAGGACGAGGAGGCAGCAGAAATCGATGTCTAACTTCAAAAAACAGCTTCTGGCAGGACCTTATCTGATCTGGATGATCGGATTTATTCTTCTGCCGCTTGTATTTATTCTCTATTATGCCATCACTGCGGCGGACGGCAGCTTTACCTTTTCCAATATCGCCGCCATCGCCGATCCGGTGCATGTCAAGTCGATTCTTCTCTCTTTAAAGCTCGGCTTTCTGTGCACGCTGTTCTGCCTTGTTTTGTCCTATCCGCTCTGCATGATTTTAAGCACATTCCGCTTCCGTCACCAGAGCTTTGTCGTCTTTTTGTTCATCCTCCCAATGTGGATGAATTTTATGCTGCGCATTCTCGCGTGGAGACTTCTGCTCTCCAACAACGGTATTGTCAATGCCATTTTAGAAGCCGTCGGCACCGGCCATGTGAAGATGCTCAACACCCCGACCGCCGTTGTGTTCGGCATGGTGTACGATTTTCTTCCTTTTATGATCCTGCCGATCTACAACTCCATGGTGCGGATCAACAAGGACGTCATCGAAGCTGCCAGGGATCTCGGCGCGAACAATCTGACCGTTCTCGTAAAAATCATTTTTCCGCTCACCCTCTCCGGCGTGTTAAGCGGAATCGTCATGGTCTTTGTGCCGGCACTGACCTCGTTCGTCATCTCCGACCTGCTCGGTGGGGGGGCAAGGTGCTCTTAATCGGAAACGTCATTGAGCAGGAATTTATGCAGGGCACCAACTGGCATCTGGGTTCCGGACTGTCCGTTGTGCTGATGCTGTTTGTCATTGCAAGTATGGCACTTATGAATGTGCTGGATAAAGACGAAGGAGGTACCGCGGTATGGTAAAGAAATGGGGACAGCGCATCTATCTTGCCGTCATCTTTTTTATTTTTGTATCTACCGATCCTCGTACTCATCGTGCTCTCTTTTAACAATTCAAAATCACGTGTCGTATGGGGCGGTTTGTCTCGACCGTCATCGGAGCGCTTGCCGCGATCGGCATCAGTGCCATGAAAAAAAAGAACCGCACCATCATGCTCGGTGCCACTCCGATGTACGCGTTCTACAAGGTGACCTGGCCGGAGATCAAATCCGGTGTATTTTCCGGATTCCTGATGGCGGTTACCATGTCGCTCGACGATTTTTCCATCACCTTTTTTACCAAAGGTTCCGGCGTCAACACCCTGTCGACGATGCTCTACACGGAGCTGCGCAAGGGGTGCGCCCGGAATTGTACGCCCTGTCAACCATTTTGTTTTTGTTTGCATTTCTTCTGCTTCTTGTCATGAACCGCCGTTCGGACAGAATCGCCGGGAATCATGCCGGTATCCATTAAAGGAGGTGCCACTTACTTATGAAACGATTCCATTATGCACTGATTACCGCCGCGTTTGCCGCCCTGCTTCTCTCGGCGTGCGGCAGCGCGGATACCGATACCGCCGGCAGCTCCGGCGACAATTTCCTCGTCGTGTTAAACTACGGCAAATATCTGGATTCCTCCGCCATCAAAATGTTTGAGCAGGAAACCGGCATCAAGATCAAGCTCGAGGAATACGAGAGTCCGACGAGGAGATGTACACGAAGTTTTCTGCCGGTTCCATCAGTTACGATGTCGTGCGCACCTCAGATTATATGGTGGAGCGGCTGATCCACGAGGGAAAAGTGGCGCCGATTGATTTTTCCTCCTTCTCCTACTATAAGAATCTTGATCCCGCTATTCTTGCTGCCGCCGAGGTCTTCGACCCGCAGAACCAGTATTCCATGCCGTACTTTTACGGCACGCTGGGAATCCTGTACAACACGACCATGGTGAGCGAGGAGGAGACCGAGAGCTGGAACATCCTGTGGGACGACCGCTACCGCGATACCATTATCATGCAGAACTCCGTCCGGGATTCCTTTGTCCCGGCGCTCCGTCTTCTGGGCCGCGACATCAACACGGAGGACGAGACCGATCTGCGTGACGCGCTCTCGCTTCTGGTGGAGCAGAAACCCCTCATCTACGCTTATTATGTGGATGAGACCGCAGATGAGATGATCGCGGGGAATGCGGCGTTAGCGCTCGTCTACTCCGGCGAGGCAGCCACCGCCATGGAGTCCAACGCCGATCTCTCCTACACGGTTCCGAAGGAGGGATCCAACCTCTGGATCGATTCCTGGTTCATTCCGGCTGACAGCACACACAAGGAAAACGCCGAAAAGTTTCTGGATTTTCTGGGCCGCGAGGACGTCGCCATGCTCAATTTTGACTACGTCTGCTACGCCACGCCAAATCAGGCCGTCGTCGATGCGCTTGACGAGGACACCCGCAATGATACCACGATCTTTCCTCCTGACGATGTCTTTGCGAACTGCACGGTCTACAAACAGCTCGGCAGCGATACCACAGAGCTTTACAGCTATCTCTGGAAAACATTAAAGTCCGAATAGCATCCGACATTTTTAGTAATATTGTCCAATTGCTTTTTGACTTTCTATATGATAAATTAAATCCACATAAATGCAGCTACGCATTCATGTGGATTTTTTTCTTCCCCATCTGTACGATTTTACTTCCCCTCCATTCATTCGGAGGACTTTTATGAATTATCACGATTTCAAGCAGCAGATCATCTCTACTCTCTCGGACCGCCTCGGCTCCGATGTCCGCATCACTGTTTCAGACATTCTCAAAAACAACGATACCCATCTTGACGGACTCACCATTCTCGCGCCCGGTCAGAACCTGGCGCCCACCATTTATCTGGATTACTACTATGGACAGTATGAGCGCGGCAGATCGTTTTCCGACATCACAGACGACATTCTGACCGCCTATCGGGAGAACCGTCCCAAATCCCCTGTTGACATCTCTTTTTTCACCGACTATGACAAGGTAAAATCCCGCGTCACAATGAAGCTGATCAACTATGAGCGCAACCGCGAACTGTTAAAGCAGGTTCCCTACTATCGCTTTTTGGATCTCGCCATCGTCTTCTTATGCCTGGTGGAATCTGATTCTTCCGGCACAGCAACGGTCCTGATCCACAATGAACACCTCACTTACTGGGGATTACCAGAGACGACCTCTACGCCCTCGCCATGGCAAACACACCGCAGCTGCTCGCTATGATCTGCGCAGCATGACCGAAGTTCTGCGCGAGCTGTTTGCGGATGAATTTGCGGATCCAGCGGGAAGCGATCTCATTGAGCCTTTTCCGATCTACGTTCTGTCCAACCAGCACAGGCTCAACGGCTCCTCCTGTATTCTCTATCAGCATCTGCTGCACGATTTTGCCCGGCGCATCGGCAGTGATTTTTATATTCTGCCGAGCAGCGTCCACGAAGTTCTTCTGATTCCCGCAGACAACCAGATCAGTATGTCCACGCTCTCCTCCATGGTCCGGGACGTCAATTCGTCCCAGCTGGCCAGAGAAGAGATTTTGTCGGATCACGTCTACTACTACTCCCTCGAGACGGACCAGATCACTATGTGATCCTATGGTCTGCCCACGATATCCTCATACAGCCGCGCATACGTCTCCGCTGACTTTTTCCAGGAGAAATCCTCCCGCATCGCACGCTCCGCAATGCCGTTCCAGCATTTTCTCTGCGTGTAATACACGCGCATCGCATAGCGGAGGACGCCCAGCATTTCATGCGCATTATAATTGGCAAAGGAGAATCCTGTGCCGGTCTGCTCGTATTCATTGTACGGCATCACCGTATCTTTCAGCCCGCCCGTCTCGCGCACGATCGGCACGGTTCCGTAGCGAAGACTCATCAGCTGCGACAGACCACACGGCTCAAACAGCGACGGCATTAAAAACGCATCGCAGGAGCCGTAGATGCGGTGTGCAAGCTCCTCCGAGTAGCCGATCGTCACGTGAATCTTCTGCGGATATTTTTCCGCAAAATAGCGCAGCATCTCCTCGTAGCGCGCCTCACCGGTACCCGCCACCACAAGCTGCAGACGCTCGGTGCTCATCAGTTCATCCATCACATAGGCAATCAGGTCAAATCCCTTCTGATCCGTCATCCGGGACACCATTCCAAGTAAAAATACGTCCTTATCCACCGGGAGTCCCAAAAGCTTCTGAAGCTTTAGCTTATTGAGTCCCTTCCCCTCCGTGTGATTGGTCTCGTTGTAATGGTTCGCCAGATAGGCATCTGTCTGCGGATCATATTCCCTGATATCAATGCCGTTTAAGATTCCATACAGGCTGCCTTCCCGAGCGCGCATCAGACCGTCCAATCCCTCTCCGCCCTCCGGCGTCATGATCTCTCTCGCATATGTGGGGCTCACCGTCGTGATCGCGTCGGCATACACAACACCGCCCTTCAGGTAGTTGGCCTCCCCGTAGGACTCCAGCTTATCCGAAGAAAAGATCTGCTCTGGCAGACCGGTAATATCGATGACCGCCGGCAGTGAGAACCTTCCCTGAAACTTCAGATTGTGAACGGAAAAGACCGTGCGGATATTGGAATAACATCTCTGATCCCCGTAAAATGTCCGCAAGAATACCGGTACCAGTCCCGTCTGCCAGTCATGGCAGTGAATGACATCCGGCCAGAAATCCAGATACGGCAGCGCCTCTAACACCGCTTTCGAGAAGAATGCGAACTTCTCCACGTCCTCATAGATATTGTGATACGGCTTATCTCCCGCAAAGTAGAATTCATTGTCCACAAAATAGTATGTAATGCCGTTCTGTACCGTTTCAAAGATACCGACGTACTGTCTCCGCCAGCTGAGATTCACATAGAAATGGCAGACAAACCGCAGCTGTGCCTTCCACTTTTCATCCATGCATAAATACTTTGGCATGATAATGCGCACATCAAAATGCTTCTTATCGAAATACCCCGGCAGCGATCCGGTCACATCCGCCAGACCACCCGTTTTCATAAACGGCACTGCTTCGAAGCTGCAAATAAAATCTTCATCATGTAATCACCCCCAGGCTTTTTGATCCCTCTATTTATTATAGCGCTTATTGTTTCTTCTGAAAAGTGCGAATCTTACCATGCGCCGCAGCCGCGCGGCAGGTACCATAATGACTCTGCGCGCCGGTCTGAGCCATAGCCACACCACACTTAACATCCGGTATCCCGGATTCCCCACATCCATATAGCGTCCGTCTCTTACCATACCGGTCATTTTCCCCTTGACCTGCTCCCGCCGCACGGGTCCCTCGATGGCTGTCTGGTGATCCCCCAGCAAATACAGTCCGTCCTGTCCGATCTTATAAATCCGGTGCAGTACCAGCATTCCGTTTTCCCTGCGGTAGAGCACAACGTCCCCGCGCCGCAGCGCGCTCCCCTCCTCTATGCCGGCAAGTACCACCTCGTCCCTCCGCGGATCTATAAACGGATACATGCTGTACCCCTGTGGATAAATCTGTATGCATGCTCCCGCCTTAAGGAGCGGCTCAATCTCATAGATCTGCTCCATTCTTCCCCTCCCGTTTCTCTTCATTCATTGTAGCATTTTTTACCTCTGAATGCTATAATAAGCATACTTATGAACCGCTAATAAAGGAGTGACACCGGTATGAAACTCAACGATCGATACATCAAGTCAACGCTCGCAGGTATTCCCTATCTGCTTCCTTACGGACAGCTCATCGCAGCTCCCGCTCCTGCCACCCGGCTCAACGATTCCGGGGCACTTCTGTGGGACGGCATCTTAGAGGGCGATAGCCGCGAGGAACTGCTCGCCCTTCTCGCAGACCGTTACCATACCACAGAGCGCGCGAGCGCGCGGCACTTGCGGAAGATGTCGACCAGTATCTTCATTCCCTGTGCCGTATGGGAATTCTTCTTGCGGATACACCCGAAAGCCGGGGCGATGATACGCCTCCTCTTTTCTACCGCATCGGTCCTCTGGTCTTTTCCTACCGCGGTCCCTCTCTCCTATACGACCGCTTCTTCTCCGCTTTTTCCTGCGAAGAGGAAGACTTCGACCAGGAGGTTCTTATTCTGACCGGGAAACCGGCTTCCATTCCTTACGGCGCCGTGCTTATTCACACGGAGGAACTTACCATCTGCGACAGCGGAAGTTCGTATTGTTTCTTTTTTGCAGCGCCGTGGGGCATCCGCGAAATGCATGTAAAAAAAGACGGCTCGCGCGCCGTCCTTTACCGCATGCCGGATCCGGATGATATGCACATCGAAGACCTGTTTCACGCACTTCGCTTCGCTTTTCTCATCCTGGCTCAGCAGAAGGAGCTTTATGTGCTGCACTCCGCCTCTTTTTTGTACCGCGGGCGCGCCTTTCTCGTTTCCGGCAGTTCCGGAACCGGGAAGTCCACACACTCTGCCCTGTGGCATGATCTGTACCAGACGCCCCTCTTAAACGGCGACTTAAACCTGCTCGGAATCAGAGACAACATACCCTACGCCTATGGACTTCCATGGTGCGGCACATCGGGCATCTGCACCCCGAAAGACTATCCGCTCGGCGGCATCATCTTCTTAAAGCAGGCTGCCATAGATCAGGTGCAGTCCCTGCAGCCGGACGAAAAAAGTGCTCCACATCCTGCAGCGGATGATCTCCCCGCATGGACAAAGGAGCTTCTCCTTCGCAATCTGCATTTTTCCGAAGCCCTCGCTCCGCTCATCTTTTCCTGCCGGCTGTACTGCACGAAAGAGCCTTCCGCTGCCAGGACCTTAAAGCCGCCATCGATGCTCTTTAGAATTCCCGCATCATCTGACGGATCTCTTCCTCCTGCATCTGCACACACTTCTGCTCCCGGATGCGGTACACCTTCTGACAGATGGACAATACCGTCGGGCGGTGTGTTGTGACGATACAGGTGCGTGGCTCCGTGGTGCTCATGATATTCCGCAGCACTCTGCGCTCTGTTGCGACGTCTAACGCCGAGGTCGCCTCATCCAGCAGAAGAATCGGTGATCGGCGAAGCAGTGCTCTGGCAATCGAAAGACGCTGCGCCTGTCCCTCCGAGAATCCGCCTCCACGCTCTCCAACCATGGAATAGATCCCATCGGGAAGTTTTTCCACAAACTCCCAGGCACATGCCGCCTTTAACACTTCACAGATTTCCTCATCCGAGGCTTCCGGTCTTACATTTCTCATATTTTCCGCGATTGTTCCCGAAAACATGGTATTCCCCTGCGGCACATAGGAAAACAGCCGTCTTGCAGAGGGATCTACGGCGATCTTCTCCCCGTCCGTCTCCCCGATCAGGATCCGCTCTCCCTCCTGCGGATGCAAAAAGCCCCAGCATCAGGCGGAGCATTGTCGTCTTCCCCTCCCCGGAAGGTCCCACGAGAGCGACAATCTCCTTGGGACGCGCCAAAAAGTCTGCACCGCAAAACACCTGCTTTCCATTATGATAGGCGTAACTCACCCCGGAAAAGACGATTCCGATGCCATCCGACCGATTCTGTCCGGCGAACTGCTCCACCTGATCGGCATCCGAAAAATCTTCCTTTGGCATATCGAGAATGTCCATCAGTCTTCCCGCCGATGTGGTTAAAGACACTGCCGTTGGCACCAGAGACACCAGCTGGTTTAAGGTTCCCGTGAGAGAGCCCGACAGCGATAAAAACATGGTCATGGTACCGTAGGAGATCGCACCGCTCCACACACGGTAGATTCCAAACCCGTAGCAGCTGTAGGACACCGCAAGTCCCACGATCGACAGCAGAATTGAGGTCGCCATGGACATTTTCTGAAACTCCAGCTTCATGGTGAGATACTCCCGCTGCAGACCGCGCAGACGCTCCGCGTACAGCCGGATCAGATCAAATGCCTTGATCGTCTGGATATTGGAAAACGCCTCCTGATTAAAGCCCGACATCTTTGCGCTCATCGCCGCACTCCGCTCATTATTCCCCTTCATGCGGCGAAGCAGCGTCTTCGACATCAGCATGCTGACCGGCATTCCGATCAGCGCTAATAACGCGAACATCGGATCATGGTAGAACACGACCGCAAAGGTGCTGACAAAACGCACCGTATAGATCACGAGATTCGGAATCCAGTTTAGGACACCGCTTGAAATATTGGAGGCATCCGAACTCCAGCGCGTTAAGAGATCTCCCGTGTGGTAGTTCTGGATTGACTCCAGATCCGTCAACAGCATTTTTTCAAAAATATCCGCCTTGATGGCATTGTCCACGCTGATGCTGATCTTGTTCGCAAAGTAATTGGAGATCTGGGAAATCAGGACACTTCCAACCGAGAACCCGATATAGAGGCAGAAAGTGCGCGCCAAAAGCCCCGCCTGCTGTCCCGTGACTATATCCACCATATCGCGGGAAATGAGACTTGAAATGAGCGATACCAGCGTTCCCGCAAGTCCCAGAACCGTATAAAATATCATCTGCTTCCAATAAAGTCTCGCATATTCGTAGATCCATAGCGTCTGTCTCCACATATCACGGAGCATTCCCTCTTTGATCCGCTCTCTGTAATGTCTGAACTTCTCAAGCATTGTAATTTTCCTATTCTTTCATAAAAATGAATTCTGTCTGCAGGATTCTCCGCCTGCGGCGGGTCGCTCTTGCGACATCTTTCGTCTCCGCCGCAGTGCGATCCCTGGAGAGTTTTTTTATGTAAGAGGAAAGAAGTTTCCTATTACATAAAGAGCTTCACAGGAGGAACCGATTCCTCCCGCGAAGCTTTTGACTTCTCACATCCGCCCGGTCGCCTGCCGGCTTCTTAATCTGTAATGTTCACGCTTGTCACCGCAAGCCCCGCATCTGCCTGCACAACCAGATCCCCGAGTCCGATATTGTCGGTCGGATTCTGATGATAGTTATAATTGATCACAAGTGTATTCGTTCCGCTGCCGGATACCAGTGATCCGCCGGAACTGGTGTAGGTTACCGGAAGACTGAACGAAATGGTCAGTGTCTGCGCCTCTTTCGTATGATCGGCACTGTGCTGACCGTTTACCTGGATACGGTACTCCCCGCTTCCGGACTGCGGTGTCTGATGAATGTACGCGCTCGCCGTATAGCATCCGCTTGCAAGATAGACCCCTTCCGCAAGCTCTTCTGTTCTAAGAATCACAGGACTCTCATAATTCGTCATAGCATTTCCCCCGTTTTAAAGATTGTTACATGTTCCAGTCTGTGACCGCATCATCCGGACCATAGCCCTTCTTCTCCCATGACGGCTTACGGTTACCATTATCCACATCGTAACTTCCCGCATACCCGGAATCCACATAATGGCTCAACAGACCGCAGCCGGAAGCAGTATTCGCCGGGCATCCAAGACATCCGAACTGCTGCTTGTATCCGCGTGTGGTGCCATTCCAGTCGGAATAATCCGGCGCCTGCCACACACCGTTCATGTAGACACTGTCACACTTGATGCCTCCGCTCGCAAGATAAACCCCCTCTGCAAGCTCCTCCGTCCGTATCATCACCGGACGCTCATAATTCTTCATAAAACCAGCCACCTTCTAACACTTTTTTGCGGCACTTCTGCCGCTGACTCATACACATATTTTAAGTATAAAATTCTGTGTTTACGCTGTCAAGCATGAATTTTCTGCCAGAACGGCATGCCGGCATTTTCTCTACCAGACCATGGTATCCGGGGTCAGTCCTGCTGTTCCCAGACAGGCTGATAGACATTTCCGGCGACTTTTGCATCACCCTTTTGCAGCTTGCAGCCGTCACCGTCATCCGCCGCACAGCCCTCGCAGCCTTTTCTGTCATAGGCACGCATCTGCACATTGCTGTTGCTGTAATCCGGCTTTTTCCAGGCTCCCTTCATGTACCGGCTGTCACATCCACCTGCCGTCGGATCTTCCCCGGTCTGTCCGCCGCTTGCCAGATAGACGCCCTCCGAACATTCCGTCATCAAAATCACTTCCGGTTTTTCATAGTTCTGCATAAGAAACCACCTTCCACAATCCCACCACATACAGGATTCTTTTTTCTTTTCATTTATAGTGGTTTCTGCGGCGTGATTCCTCGTACAAACTTGTGATTTCTTGTACGATTTTGCACTTGTAAGCCTTTGTACTTGCATCGTTGTGCACCTATCGCACTGCCACCTCACCGAGGCAGTATCCGTTTTCTGTGGCATCCGCTTCGTTTGCAAGTAAAATCTGTTCCCCGCTGTCTGCATCGCTAAGATTGATATATACCCGGTAAGTCCCGCTCTCCCAGCCGCGGATCGGAATGGTTCCGGTGAGCGCCAGTTCCCTGTCGTCCTCATTTCCACCGGAAAGCTTAAGTAGTTTCTCTTCCCATTCATCCGTATAGCAGACTGCCCCCGCCTCATCTGTAACGCTCACACAGACTTTTGTCTGCCGGTAAAACGGTGCAAACCCGCTGTTTTTAAAGCAGCATTTACCTCCACCGTATCCGCCCAGAACGAATGGCTCAAAGCGGCACCGGCAATCCACAGACGGTACCCCAGATGCCGTTCCACATAAGACCAGCCGTCCATTCCGTCGTAGCAGTCATCTGTATTCACGACCGTTCCTGCCTACTTATCCAGGACATTCCTGTCATAGTCCTCGTTTAAGTAACTCACATGCATGGTTTTTAAATCCGCGATCGCATTTTCAAGATCATTGTACGGGTTATCGACAATCACTTCCCCGCCGGACGGCACTTTACTGCTGCACAATACATCCTGAAATGCCAGTTCTTCCTCCCGCGTCCACGCCGAAAAATCCCCGGCGTCCTGTCTGGTGTTATCGCTGTAAGTTCCGTAATCGCTCACGCTTCCCAGCATGCCGTCATTAAAAAGTCCAAGCCTTTTGGCTAGCGGGTTCTCTGTCCAGCCGTCCGGTGCCGCCTCCCCGTGATTTTTTCTCCACTGCGCCGGCGTCCGCACGGAGAGAAACGTGGACGCATCGCTCACATCGGCAAGGCGTGCCGCCAGTTCTCTCATGGAATCCGGGTCCGTGTATTTTGTTCCGTTCATCTCCCCCAGTTGCCGATAAAGAGTCCCTGAAGCGTATAGATACAGCTGTGATCCTCCCGAAGCACATCTCCCACCTGCTCCATATGCTGCAATATAATGTCAAGATTCTCCGGTTCATACTGCTCGTTCTCCCCGTTCCAGTCATAGAGGAAACGGACGATCCATTTCTTGTCGCTGTCCGCCATGGCTGCAAACAACTGCCGGACATTGGACAGCCCCTCCTCCGATATGGCACCCGTCCGGTATTCCCGCAGATTGATCTGCATCATTCCAAGCCGCGTCGCGTCATCTTCCCTCGTCCTGTCTCTTAAATCTGTGGCATAGTCGACCGGTTCATCCGTAATGCGGTAGCCGTAAATGTAATAAAATCCGCGGTCCGGATTGGAAAGCCTCCTGGATGACTCTGCAAACGCCGCCGGCGTACATGTCACCTTCCAGTGAAACAGGCTGCCCATTGCAGCCGCTGCTGCAAGGCACAAAACAACTGCCACGCCAAGCGCCAAAAACTTTTTTCCACGTCCACTCATGATTCCTCCAGCTGATATAACCGATAGGTGTTCTGCCGTATCATATAGCAGCAGAAATTCTCATCTTCATAATATACCTTCATCTCCTGCGGATAGGATGCTTCAAACTTCCTGCACCATTCGTACGCTTTGGATTCCAGTATCGTGCGGCTGTCCAGATTGGAATAGGTCTGCGAGAGTTTTGAGAACGTCATCATCTCCTTCTCTGCCTGCTCCCGCGAGATCTCCGAGGCATTGATGCTGTTCCCCGCGCTGAAATAGGTCGTATAGTAAGAAGTGTATTTTTCCTCTGCCAGCCAGTCCGGTCCGGTAAAGAAATGGCTCTGTGCGTATTGAATCGGCCGCTTCTCCACATACACAAAAATGTATTCCGTCGGCAGGGTATAGCCACTTCCGTTCACCCGGTTCAGGAAAGTCAAAAGCTCCTCATGCCGCCCCTGTTCGATCACCTGGTAAAGTTCGTCCGTGGTAGACACAATCGTATAGCTGTTCTCCGGGAATTTATCCGTGATGTCCTGTGTCACCATCACCGCCGCATTGTATCTGGTCAGTTCATAGTAGAGGTATCCGTGAAAAATGCCAAGCTGTCTCGTCCCCACATAGATCACCGCCACTCCCGCGGCAAGCGCAAGCGGCAGCACACGTCTGCCGGGCGTAAGGGCGATTGCCACGGCAGCCAGATCCACCGGAATGACCACGACCGCCAGAATGAAAAGCTGCTCCGTAGAACAAAGTCTGGAACCTGCGATAAGCTCCGGCAGCCCGAGGAACGGCGCCGCATAGACAATCATAAGCAATACCGATATTCCGACCAGCACCGGATATCCGTCAAACAGCTGCCGGATCTTTTTGCTGTCACTTCCCTTTTTAGCAGGTCGGTGATACTCCCCGCAAGAATCCGGTACACCGCCCAGAGGATCAGTGCCAGACCGCTAAAAACCACAATCCATTCCGCCCGGTTCTCACGGTACAGCTGCACATACCCGTATTTCCAGACCAGTTGTGCCTTGCCGGCGAACGATGCCGCCATCCGTTCTGCCATCGCAAGCATATGATTACCGGCAGATTGTTTCGGAGCGCTATTTTGTCCCGCATCCGCACTCCCGCCATCCGGTGTCTGCCCGTTCCCCCCGTGGGATTGTTCCGTCGGCTGCACCGCCGCTTCTGTCGTCTCCCCCGCTCTCTGTCATCCTCTCACCGGACCATGTCTGCTCCTTCGATGTCTGCTCACTCGATGTCTGCGCCTGTTCTAAGATCTGTTCCGCCTGGCTGGTACGCCCCTCCGCGGTATCCGTACCGTTTATGACATTGACCGCCCATCCGATCGATCCCTGGAACGGTACACCCTTCGCATACGCAATTCCCATCGGCAGCACCGCTATCAGCACACCGAGGCAGACCGCCTTTACGAGAGATACAAACCTTCTTTTTGAAAAAGAGAGGGAAGCCTGCACGCGGCAATCACCACGCAGAGGAAAAACGCCATCATCGTGACATAAAAATGAATGGCAAGGGAAGCCGCCAGTGACAGCAGAAACAGCAGCAGATTCTCCTCCGTCAAAAACTTTCTGATCCGCTCTCTCCGGCTACCGGATCTGTCGCTAAAGTCCGTCTTAAGGCAGCGAAGCAGAAACAGTGCGCACAGGAATTGTGTATACAGTCCGAACTCCTGCGGCAGCGTCCACTGCAGACGGGACATGGAAAAGATCTCGTCAATGCACAAAAGATCCACGGTCAGGAACAACGCCAGTGCAAGCACCGCGGTTCCATCCCATGCAAATAATTCCTTCAGCAGCAGATACGCGCTGACCAGAAAAACCGCGACGTGGATTCCCGCCAGAAACAGCTGGCTGCTGTAAATCTTTACCCCGAACAGCACGCGCATGGCGTAGATAAAGCAGTGCATAGCTTCCGGGTAGATTCCCTCATAAAAAAGGCGTACCGTTTAACAGCCCGTAGATCCACGAGTGGTGGCGGTACATATCGCCAAACCCGTAGGAGTAATCATGGAATGCCCCGTAGGAAAAATACACCATGCCAAAGCACACAACCACCCCCAGCATCAGATAGACGCAGCGCCGTCCCCGTATGCTCTGCCTGAATTGTGCATGTACATGCCCGATCCCGTCTTTTTACTCTGTTGCGCAGGTGAAGCAGCAAAAGCCGGATGCCGTAGGTTCCCAGAAACAGGCGGGAGATCTTTTTTGATCTGCTCCCGCCGCACGGGGTGCCATCTCAGCAAGCCAAGCAGCAATGTGCCGTAAAACAGCACGGCAATCAGCCATCCGTACAGTATATGAAACACGCCCAGACTTAGTACCACCGTATTGAGCAGCACAACCGGAACCGTCACACAGAAAGCAAAACCGCACCGTGCGGCTTCTGCCTCTTAAGTAGTCCCGGAATACCACAGACGGCCACACAAACAGAATCATCACATAGGCAAAAAATACCCTGACATATTCCAGTGCCCAGTACCATGTATCCATTTTGCTCTCCTCCTTTCCCGTCGAACATCCTATTTTCTAGCGGAACAGCTTCATCTCCTCCACAAGCTTTCCGCGCGCTCTCGCCTTCTTTAACACCGCGTACCCCGATACCCGGCGCATCTTAACGTTGCGGTATGCAAAACCGCAGAACATCATCACCCACAACACCGGATGCAGAATGCGGTAGCGCCCTGCCCCTGGATAGGTGAGCAGCATCTGATGATGAAATTCCCTGCAATAATCCCGCCAGCCGGTTCCCCGCAGCGCCACCATACGGTCGGCACTTGACTTGCCGAACTCCTCCGCCTCCAGAATCTCTGTCAGGAATGCTTCCAGATTTGCAGCTTCCGTCTCCCAGTCAAATCGGCAAAGCAGCAGGGGCACTTTTTCCCCGGAAAGTCCCAGATATTTTACACAGACCGCCGTCACCAGCCGCGCAAATCCCATCACGCGGCATTCCTCTGCCATGGAGCAAAAATGCTCCTCTACCCCGCTGCCGTATCCCTTTTCCCAGAATACAACCCAGTCGCAAAGCAGCTTTAACCCAAATCCGGCACGCAGGAAATGCTGCAGCATATGAAGCAGCAGGTAAAACGCATGATATGCCGGCTGCAGCACCGGAAACTCCACCCCCATCACCGCCGTCCTCTCACAGTGCGCCAGAAATTCCGCCTGATGTACGGCGAGCCACTCGTTGACGCTTTTGGAGTCGAACGGCTCTGCCAGCGCAACGTGAATTTCTATTCCGATCTGCTCTGTGCCAACGCAGACGATATGATGGTGTGCGTGCTGCTCTGGGGCTTTCCGGAATCCATGCTCATGCAGCACCTCATACGCCTTTTCTCCCGCTTTCTGATCCGCAACGAGCAGATCAATATCCCCGGACTTGCGAAGTTCCGGCACCGGATAGAGTCCCGCCGTGCCGCTCCCCTTTAAAAAAGAACTGTCTCGATTCCATGTTCCCGCAAAAGTCCTGTCACATATTTCCCGAGGAACAGCAGGCGGTAGCTCTGCCGCACCGTCTCTGCGCTTCTCTTCTCAAGGCGCTTCCGGTTCTCATCCTCTTCAGGCAGCTTGGGTGCCAGCACGTCGTACAGCAGCGGCAGCACGCGATGCCGGTCTGCCAGTTCAAGAATGGCTCCGTATTTTTCAGCCGGCGGGAGCATTTCCGCCGGTCTGCCGTGCAGCGCCGCATCCAGCAGCCTGCACAAATCCCATTGTTCTTCTTCCATCTGCTGTCTCATCACATTCCTCCCCGATGCAGCCTGCCCCACTCGATGCGCCGCAGGCGCTCCAACACCCGTTTCCATTCTTTCGTCCTGCCGTATGCCATAAAAAACAACAGATTGGGCAGCACCACACAGAGTGGCAGCCGGATGAGAAGAACGGTAAGCGGACTTCCCTCTGCCAGTCCGCAGACCAGGTCTGTCACAATCCATACCGCTCCCACACAGACCGCATACAAAAGGTAGCGCAGATAAAACCGGTGCACCGGCAGATGCAGTCTTCTCCGGTACAGGACAAACGGCTCCACCCACACCGACGTGAGAATCGTTGACAAAAACGTTCCGATAAATACGCCGAGCGTCTGATACTGTCTTACCAGAAGAATCGACAGCACCAGATTGAGCGCCGCCTCCGCCAGCGCCTTGTAGCGATCGAACCAGAACAATCCCATGGAATCCCGAAAGGTCAGCACCGCTTTCCTGGTTCCGTTGATAAAAAAGTTGAGGCATAAGATCATGACAACGGAGCGTTCAAACAGATACTGTCTGCCAAAAGCCAGCTCCACAAACGGATTGAGCAATTCGTACAGGCAGATCGCCGCAAACCCGTAAAGCCACTGCCCGATAAAAAAGGCCGTCTCAAAAATCTCGCGGATTTTGCCCTGGTCCTCCGTTGCTCCCAGATTGCCCACACTCGCTGTAATTCCCGCAAAGACCTGGTCCAACACCTGGCGGACGGAACCGATCAGAAGATAATAATTGGAATATATTCCGACACTGACCACGCCGACAAACGCGGAGATCAGTAAATTATCGGTATTATTTACAACGACCGTCCCAAGCTTGTGCATCATCATGGCGCGGATATTCCGAAACAGTCCCGTCCGCTCCTCTGCGGGAAGACGTTCCTTCTCTTTTTCCTTTAAATACGGGAAAAGCTTTTCCGCCTTTCGCGAGATACACACATTTGACAGAACCGTGCACATCAGATACATCAGCAAAAACAGAATAAAGTTTCCCGTAGTAAGCAGCACAACAATCTGCAGCAGATCCTGCAGCACCAGAAAGCCGGTCTGATAGATGAGCACCACATAATTCATCTGATGCGCCTCAATCAGCGTCCTCTGGTACACCAGCAGATACGACAGCACGGAGTTGGCGAGATAGAGAAGGTAAATAAACGTCAGATGCTCCACCTCGGGTCTGTTTTTCATGAGTACGTCCATAAACGGAATCAGCGCCAGTCCCAGCACGCCCACACACACCGCGGTTCCACGGTAAAATGTCTGGTAAAGCTTCATCAGCTGCTGCTGCTTTTTGATGTTGCCCTCCGCGATCGGCCGGTACAAGGCGTAAGTGATTGCCGTGCCTGCGCCAAGCTCGGTCAACGAAAGCACGTTTAAAATATCGGTGAACAGACCGTTGATTCCGACATAGTTTTCACTCAGCGTATGCGTAAAAATCACACGCGTCACAAATCCCATCAGAATCGCCGTCATTCTGGAGATGACCGCCACGGTTGTATTCATTGCCGAATATTCTGTTCTGCTCTTTGTTTCCATGGCGTCTCCTCTCTGTCTTAGTGCTTTTCCCCTGCTCCGCCCGTTTCAAAGGAACTCTTTTTCGGAAAAGCTTTTAAAAATGCTTCGTTTAATTCCCTCTTGACCCTGTCATACGCCTCCACCTTCTGGGAATCATTGATGCAGACAGCCGGGCTTTTTTTTTCTTCTCAATCACATGAAGCAGCGATGTATTCTGATCCGAGAGATCATAATACCTGCAGAACCGGCAGGCATTGACAGGATAAAAATTACCCTCCAGCTTCTGCCATTCTCTGAGCAGATACTGACTCACATCCTCCCTGCTGCGGAATCTGTGGCTGCAAACCTCCGACAAAAGCGCTCCCTCCCGCTGCCAGAGCGCCTCGTAGGTGTTCTTTAGAAGCGGCGACGGACCGTGCACCGTATAAAATCCGGTAAACCGCGGGAACATGCGCTCGAGCAGGTTATACCCGAAATATAAGAGCGGATACCCCGGATGCCAGTAGGCTCCCGGCTGCTGCTTCATGTTTTCCCGCTTGTCAAAATACCTCGCAAGCACCATCGCATTGTTCAGATAAATATACGGCATGACGGCATCCTCCCGGTTTGCCACGACCGGCTGCAAGGCAAGCATGTCAAGCGGCTTTCCGTCCCGGAAAAACTGTCCGGGGCTTACCTGCTGCAGCAGAAACATATCGTCGTTAAAATAGACAAACTGTTCCGACAATCCGGGGATGCGGTGAAAATTGAGTTCGATTGTGTGGGAATTAAACGTCGGCAGGAATTCTCCCGGGATATAATCCTCGTGGCGCACAATCTCAAGCTTCGGATGATTCCCATTCAGCCACTTCGGCACATGCCCCCATGTGACAAAATAGATCTTGTGCACCCACGGGGCATTCTGTTCCACACTGCGGAACCAGAACCGCAGGCAGTCCCAGTCACGGTAGCGCACATCCCTGGTATCGCAGGCAACGCCGGACTTCTCTCTCTCTCCGGTCTCTTCCGCCGCTGTTTTCTCCCCATCTTCCCATAGCGGTCCCGCTCTCTCTGCCATGCCGGATCTCCGCCGTCAACCCAGGCAATCACAAAATCAATCTGTGTTTCCTTTTTCTCTTCCATGCAATCCTCCCTGCACCATCCATCTGCCGATCAAGAGCCGGCTTCCCGCGCCTTCATTCGCAAACGGCAGCGGTTTTCCGTCTTTCTTCCGCACCATGGAAAGGTAGAGTTTCTCCTCTTTTTTCCTTCCCCGTCGTCTTCTCCCGCCGCAATTTCAACCTTTGCCACGTCCGTCTGACCGCCCTTTAATCCGCAGATCTCATAAGGAACCTTCTGCACCTTCTGCTCTTTGCCTTCATCACACTCCCGGATCAGAAGCAGATCCGTTTTCTGGCATACGGCGGAAAATCCTTCATTTTTCAGTGTCACCCAAAGGCTTCCCTTTTTCCACTCTGCACAAAGCACGCAGATCCGGTAACCGAGGCGGCTGCCGATCTCCTCATACAGCGATTTTCCGGACGGAGACGGCATGCCTTCCACTCTGCCATCCGCGCCGGGTCATAGATGCTGTTTAAATAGGTCACCTGCATCTTTTGAAGTTCCTCTAAGACTGCCTCCGCGGACAGCTTTATTCCCGCCAGCGCCTCCCTCCGCACAGAATAATTTCATCCTGTCCGCTCAGATAAGCCTGCTCATCTGCCGCACACCACGGTTCTTCCCAATCTGCCGCCTCCCTCGGCACATCCCCGAACGTCCCCATATGGTCGGCTCCGGCAAACATGGCATCATCGTATAGTCCCAGTCCGCGCACCGGCTTATTTCCCGCCAGCATGCGCAGATGCACCGGCTTTCGCACCGAGAGTGTCAGCGCATGGTGCGTCGCCTCCTGCCAGGTCTGCGCCAACAGGCAGATCTGATCCGGGCGCAAAAACCGGGAGGTATGCATCTCTCCCCAGCTTCCCACAAACACACCCTGCACGGTCAGAATGGCATCCGCATACCGTTCCGCAAGACTACCGAGCGCCTGCATGTGTCTCTGCACCACAAAAATGCGCTGCGGCTCGCGCTCCATCCCCTTTCCTCCGTATCGTAACAGACGCGCAGGATCATCTCTTTTTCCGCTCTTGAAAGGCACGAAAAAATCTGCTCCGCAAAGTCCAGTGCAAGAGTGTCCAGTTCACGCGAAGCGTAATCGCGGATGTCCAGCCGGACCAGAGCAAGTGTCTCCCCGGGATAATCCGGCAGCCAGTCTAAGGATACTTCCTCCGGTCTCCCCAGCCGGAACGTGTAGATGTGATACCACCCACGCCCCGGAGCAATATAGGGCTTCTGCTGTCTTTTTTAAATTTTCTGCGTGAAAAGAACGCTTACTCCTTTTTGTCCATGAAAACATCCCGCTCTCCTGCCCCCGCATCAATTCCAAGCACCTTGATCCGAAATACCACGCCGATGATGGAGAAGACCATGCGGAACATATAGACCACCGGTTTGAGTCCGGAGTGCATGCTGGTGCCACAGCTTCTCGCATGCATGACAGCAGGGATCTCATCTATGCGGAATCCGAGCAGCTGCATCTGAATGATCATATTGGCATCCGGATACTTGTCGTCAAAGTGCTTATACTTCGAGTAATATAAAAATGCCCTGCGGTTAAGTCCCTGCAGACCGGTCGTCGGATCGGCAATCTTTCGTCCGGTACTGATCTTTATCATCCAGCGGAAGA
>VOFD01000005.1_pt1 | contig 70000 bp, 87 predicted proteins | sample 5384101 | NCBI WGS metagenome assembly VOFD01 (sample SAMN12384723, study PRJNA508395) | human gut metagenome | isolation source: healthy gut C | host: Homo sapiens
TTCTTTCATAAAAACCTCTTTGACTGCTACGGGCACCGTTGTTAGCCGGTGTCCGACATGCAGCCACCCAAATTCAGTTTAACCATTCGGTTAGAATAGAATTACATATATTAAATTAAACACAAAGGAGAAAGTAAAAATGAAAACTACAAAGAAAATCTTTGCAGCTGTTCTTGCAGTAATGATGATCGCTCTCATGATCCCATTCTCAGCAAGCGCTGCTACAACACTTACAGTATCATGCAACCCTAATGCCGGTACAACAGGTGATAAAGCCGACTATGTTGGTACTTATGAGTACAAATTCTTCAAGCTCGCAACGGTTGATACTACAACAGGTACAGTAACAGTTGAAGATGCTTATGCAAGCAACACTGCCCTTGTGGACGCTCTCAACTCAACAGATACAGACAAGAGCCAGAACATCATCACAATTTGTGATGGTATGTCATGGACAGGTACAGCTGATAAGACTGTTACATTCAAATATGACGGTTCAGCAGATGTTCCTACACAGCAGATTACAGACCTTGCAGACGGTATCTATTATGTATACTGCTCTAAGAAGCCTGGTACAGTTAAGTCTGTACAGGGTTCACTCATCTCACTTCCTTACTTCGATGGCACAGACTGGAAATACGATTATGAAACAGTAAACCTTGCTTCAAAGATTAATGTATCTGGTATCACAGTTACAAAGACAGTTGCAGACAGCAATGTTGGTACACAGAAGAACGCTGATTACACACTTACAGCTTCAACAGCAGGTTCAACAACTAACAAGATTGCAAAGTATGCAATTGTTGATAACATGGACAACGCTCTTTCACTCATTGACAGTACTGTAAAGGTTTACTTTGTCAAAGACGGCGTTGAAACACCTGCAGAGGACGGCGACTTCACAGTAGAACCTAATTATGCTTATAAAGATGCCACTGGCAATGATGCAACAGCTACATTCGCAGTCGTTGCATCAGAGGCACTCCTTCAGGGTGACAAGTTCTACAGTTATGATACAGTCAAGGTAACATTCTCTGCTAAGGTAAATGCTGATATCGCTGAAAAAGTTACTACAGACCTCCCCAACACAGACGGTCTTTACTATGGTAATGAAGGCAACTTCACATACAAGCCAGGTAATAATACTGTAAATGTTGCAACTGCAGGTCTTGATGTAACAAAGGTTGACGGTAACGCAACATCAACAAAGCTTGCAGGCGCTGAATTCACACTTTATAAGGATTCAGCATGCACCGAGGCAATTACAGTTGATGGCGTAACTGTTAAGGCAACAACAACAACTAACGGCAACGATAAGTTCTACTATGGCACACACGAGTTCTACTTTACACCGGATGTTACATATTATGTAAAGGAAACAAAGGCTCCTGCTAACTACAACCTCAACGCTACAGTATTCACAGTAAAAGCTGTTGCAAAGGCATACACAGCAGTTGGTACAGTTGAAAACGGTGCTACAGTAGTTAAGGATTACCCTGTAACTGTTCCTCAGACAGGTGGTATGGGTACAATGATGTTCTATGTTGGCGGTGCAGCACTTATCGCTTGTGCTGGCGTTCTTCTCTTTGTTCTTAAGAGAAAGAAAGCAGCTAAATAATTAATCGAATATCTTTATCTTAAAATCTGTGATATGATATATGTAATTTTCAGGGGATGCGGCAACGCATCCCCGTTCTATTTTTGGCTTTATTTAATGAATAATGAATAATTAAGGTGGCGGTGTTCCACACCGCATTTGTATATGCTAAAACCGCCTCCACCCGTCGCCAACGGTGCAAATTATATGTTAAATCAAATTTTATAAATGTTGCAAACCACCACAATGTTACGCTCGGGCGGAATATGTTTTGGCATTGCACAAACTATCTTCACGAACTGGGACTGCGGCACGCAGTTGCGATAAATAGTAAAATATAGTATAATAACAACGGAACAAAAACACGCAGAAAAGGAAATTTTTATGAAACGAAAGCTGTCAATTTTACTAATAGTTTTAATATTCGTTGCAGGAATCGGCATAATGAGCTATCCGCTTGTCAGCTCCGCAATTAATAACTATGTCAGTAGAAGCAGGGTTAAGGAGTACACCGACAGGGTTGCTCAGATGCCGAGTGAGAAAACTCAAAAAATGTTTGAAGAGGCGACAAAGTACAATAACAGCCTTTCAAATAATATGATAATTACCGACCCGTTCGACGAAAAGGCTTTTTTCAGAAAATCGGTGCAAATTATGAGAAAACTCTCAATATTGATGATAACGGTCTTATCGGCTATATTGATGTGCCGAAAATCAATGTTTATCTGCCGATTTATCATGGCACAAGCGAAGAGATTCTTTCCAAAGGTGCAGGGCATCTTCAAAACACTTCCCTGCCTGTCGGCGGTGCAAGCACACATTCCGTAATTTCTGCCCATTCGGGTTTTCCGGGAGAAACTTTCTTTGATTATCTCACTGATATGAAAGTAGGCGATGAATTTTATGTTCATATCCTCGACAGAACGCTGAAATATGAGGTTGATCAAATCGAAGTTGTTCTCCCCTCGGAAATCAATTCCTTGCGAATTGTTGACGGTGAAGACCTTGTAACGCTCCTCACCTGTACCCCATACGGCGTTAATACTCACAGACTTCTCGTGCGTGGCAAGCGTGTCGATTATGACGATACAAAGTATATTGAAACGGGCGAGTCGCTTGCGAAATTTGACAACGGTTACATATTCTTTCTCGGTTACAAAATCCCTTATGCAGTCGCAATCGGCATAATTGTCGGCTTTGTTGCACTTGTTGTGTTTGTGGTTGTATTTCTGCTCAAGCGTAAAAACAGAAGAAGTCAAACGGTGCAAAACCGCTGAGAGATGACTCGGCTGACGAAAATCAGAATGATTCGGGCGGTGATTCCGATGATTAAAAAAATACTTACGGGTGTGGCAATAGCAATGCTCGTTGTCGGAATAGGTCTTGTCGCATTCCCCCCTATATCAAATTTTATCGGAACACAGATTTCAAACGGTGAGGCTGACGGCTTTGATACCCGTGTTGAAGAAGTTGAGGACGGCTCTTTTGAACAGGCGGTCAAGGACGGCAAGGTTGACGAAGAGGGTTACAAAATTGACAGGGACGGCAAGCGTACTTCCAAACAGCCCGTTGTTTTCAAGGCTGACCTCGACAGACTTTTCAATGACAGCGTTGCCTACAACAAAAAACTTGAAACAAACCAGTATGAAATGCTCCGCAACGATACCTATTCACAGGCTGCCGTCAATCTTGAGGATTACGGCATAACCGACGGCATTTACGGCTATGTTACTGCCGAAACAATAAATATGCGTCTGCCGATTTACCTCGGTGCGAACAGCTCAAATATGAGCTACGGTGCGGCACATATGAGTGCAACATCATTGCCGATCGGCGGTAAGAATACAAACGCAGTCCTTGCAGGTCACACGGGATACATCGGTCGAATATTCTTTGACAACCTCCGCAACCTCAAAATCGGTGACAGGGTTTCAATAACAAATTATTGGGATACACTCGATTACAAGGTCGTTGAAACCAAAGTCAATAAGCCGAGCGAATCAAGCGACTGCTATTTGCAGAAGGACAGAGATTTGCTCACGATGTTTACCTGCATAAGTGACGGCAACGGCGGTTTTGACCGTTACTATGTAATATGTGAGCGTGTGTCATAATTTACAGCAGACTGCATTACGGTGCAGATGCAACTGTTTTTGCAGAAATATGTTGTCGGTTCGGACAGATAAACAATAAAAACGGAGGATAAACAATGAAAAATATAATTAAAAAAATATCTGCAATCGCAATGTGCGGTGTGCTTACCGTCGGTTCGGTTCTTATGACAGGTGCGGTAAGCGAGGATGAAAATCACAAGGACTTTGAAGTTACAAGTACAACGCAGAAAATCTCAAACAATCAGATTTTTGTGACAACAACGGGATACACTGAAAATACCGATAAAAATTTCGGTGCAAAGTTCCAAACAACCGAAGAAAAGGATTACGATATATGGTTTAAGGATTGTATCAACGCACCGAGATTTTTAAATCTTCCAAAGGGCGAAAAATTCGTAAAATATATGATGACGCAGGGGCACGGTTATTTCGGTAATGTTCAGACATTCTATAAGTTTGACAAAACAGGCGGTGAATATGTCAAGGTGAAAATTAAGCTTTCCGATTTTTCCCGTCTGTTCAATGAAAACGGAACAATGACTGCTGAGCTCAGCGACGGTTCTTACAAGGATTTTGATTTTACATACGAAGATTTCGGAACTGACAGCATCGGTGCTAATTGCTATGCGGGATCCGGCGCATATGCGACAAGCGGAGGTGCGGTAACCTCCTTTGCTCCCGATAAGGACGGCTATGCTGAAATATATGTTTCAAGACAGCTTGGTGTAGATACAAAAGTAATGTCATACCGCTATTGCAGACTTAAAGACGGAGCTCATTGCGATTACGGAAGAATCGGAGATACTCTGGTCGGTTTAACTTGCGGTGATACGGATTTAAACGGATACATTTCTGTTACTGATGCAACTCTTGTTCAAAAATATGTTGTAGGTATTGAGAACTTTGACAAGCTTCAGCTTTTTAACAGCGATGTAAACGGTGACGGTGAAATCAGTGTTGTTGACGCAACCTTGATTCAGAAGTATATTGTAGGGTTGAGTTAAATAAAAATTTCATGTAAAAGCAAACTGACGAAGTAATGGTACAATCTTTTTGATAAGACAGATTATATATATGTCGCCAATTACACACAACTTCCATAACATCAACTGATTTTGCGAAAACATAAAATTCAATCAAATCGGGCGTCCAATGAGCGCCCCTACTGATAGAAAGAGGAAAAACAATGAAAAATATAATTAAAAAAATAACTGCAACTGCAATGTGCGGTGTGCTTACCGTCGGTTCGGTTCTTATGACAGGTGCGGTAAGCGAGTATGAAGATCGCAAGGACTTTGAAGTTACAGGTACAACGCAGAAAATCTCAAACAATCAGCTTTTTGTTACAACAACGGGATATACCGAAAATACGGCAAAGAATTTCGGGGCAATGTTCATATCAACGGATTATCAAAAAGTACAGCGTGATGTTTAAGGACTGTATTGATGCACCGAAGTTTGTAAATCTCCCGAAAAATCAGGAATTTACTCGCCATATGATAACAGCGGATAATCGTTATTTTGGTAATACGGGTATGAAATTCAATTATGATTCAACAGGCGGAGAATATGTTAAGATAAGGATTAAACTCTCCGACTATTTTCCTGATGTCTTTAATGATGATGGCACAATGACCGGAAAACTCAGCGATGGCACATACAAGAATTTTGACTTTACATATGAGGATTTCGGTACAGACAGCAGCGGCAAACCTTGCTATGCAACCTCGGGCGCATATTTTGTCAGCGGAGGTGCGGTAACATCTTTTGTCCCCGATAAGAACGGCTATGCGGAGTTGTATATTTCAAGACAGCTTGGCGAGGATACGGGCCTTATGGCTTATAAATATTGCAGACTTAAAAACGGCGCAGAGTGTAAAATAACGATTGGTGGCAAATTGAACTGCCTGACTTGCGGTGATGCATATCCAGACGGAAACATTACGGTTGGAGATGCAACATCTGTTCAGAAATATGTTGTAGGTATTGTAGAATTCGGCAAGACTCAGCTTTTTAACAGCGATGTAAACCATGACGGTGAAATCAGTGTTGTTGACGCAACCTTGATTCAGAAGTATATCGTTGGGTTGATTTAAACAAAAATAATGGTACAAATAATATTGTAATTTAAATGATATAAATGTTACAAAGTAACTGCAATTCTGTATCTCATTTATACAGTTTATTTTTATCATAAATTTTCTGTCATTACTTGGCGGGCGTCCAATGAACGCCCCTACGGGATTGTGCGAAAAATTGCAATGCTACGCTCGGGCATGATATGTTTTTTATATTACAAACTATCTACACGAATCGGGAACGGCGGCTCGCCGTGCGGGAGGATACTATTCTTCCCTACAAAACCATACACAACTTCCATAACATCACATAATCATATTTAAACATAAAATTTAATCAAAACGGGTGTCCGATGAACACCCCCTGCTGATTAAACAAAAACAGTCGGGAAGACAATGCTTTGCATTTCGCAAATTGTCTTCCCGACTTTAATTTTACATTTTTAGTTATAGAGTTCTGCTCGGGTATTTTATTTTCGCCCTTATAAATACTATCTGCACGAACTGGGAACGGCGGCTCGCCGTTAGTGTCCGTATTCGTTTAAGATATCGTCAATTTCGCTTTCGTTCGGATCTTGCTTTCTGTCAATACCGGAAAGGTACTTGTCATAATCAAAATCATCGTCATCTGCTGTTTCGGTTTTCTGCGGTGCAGGCGACGGTCTGCGTGCAGGCTTGCGTTCCTGTCTGTAAGGTGCTTTTCTTTCGGACTTTTTGCTTGATGAAGTCATGTTCTCAAGTTCTTCCTTTTCACGGCGCTTTGCCTCAAGAAGCATTTCCTCTGCTTCTTCCTGTTCTGCCTTTTCTTTCTGACGGCGCTTGTCACCGAAAGCAAGGTCGCCGAGGAAAAGTCCGAAAATTCCGGCAACAAGATAAACTACGAGGAGAATAAGGTTTGTTGAAAGTGTGCTTGAAGAAAATCCGCCGTTGTAGATGAGCATACTCGGAAGATAAATAATCGGCGCAATGAGTGCAAAGAGAAAGTCAAGTCCGTGTTTTGAGCAGTAGTGTGCCGAACAGCCGATTGCTGTAATCGGGAACACAAAGTCATATGCAACGGTGAAAACTTTTGCATTGCGCCCGGAATAAACACAAGCGGCAACAGCATATAAACAAGCAAAATTATTACCGCATAGGGAACATATTTTTTAACCATATCTGTCATAACGGTTAATCTCCAATCTTTGAAATTTTATTTTAAATCATGCATATTTATTATACATTGATACACTTCAAAAGCAAGAAATATTATACCGAGTTACCAAGCTGTTACAGAGGATAATGTAAAATGTTTGCAAAGTGGATTTTTAGCGGATAAATCCGTTGACATCGGACATAAAAAAAGAATAAAATAAATATGTACGGGCTTTTGCCCGAATTTAAATGCGAATGAGGTGAAAACTTAATGGACGCAGACGGTAATAAAGGCGCTGTACCCGGGCGAAGTTGCAACAGAATGTGCGCTTGTGCGTTCATTTTGTTTTATTGATTTTGCTTTGTATTTTTATTTTAATTTGAATTGATTTAATTTAATACTCAGGGTGACACCGTCTTTACTTCCAATTGAATTAAAAAGGAGGAAAAGATGATGGAACAGGTTAACGTAACCCTTACCGAAACTATCAAAGTGTTGCTTGATGACAAAAAGTTCAGCACTTTGCGTGACATTTTGATTACGATGAAACCGTTTGACATTGCGGCGGTTTTTGAAAATCTACAGGATGAAAAAATGCCGATTCTGTTTCGTATTCTGCCAAAGGAGCTTGCGGCGGAAACCTTTGTCGAAATGGATGACGAAACTCAGGAATTCCTTATCCACGGCTTCAGCGACAGCGAACTGAAAGAGGTTGTCGATGAGTTATTTGTCGATGACGCCGTTGACCTTATTGAGGAAATGCCTGCCAATGTTGTAAAGCGTATTTTAAGACAGGCCGACAAGGATATGAGAAAGCAGATTAACGAGCTTTTGAAATATCCCGAGGACAGCGCTGGCTCGATTATGACAACCGAGTTTATTGTGCTTCGTCCCGATATGACGGCTGAAATGGCTATTAAAAAGAATCAGAAGAACAGGTGTTGACAAGGAAACAATCTACACCTGCTATGTAACCGATGCCAACAACAAGCTTATCGGTATTACCACCGTAAAAGACCTTTTGCTTGCCGAAGATGACGAGCTTGTAAAGTCGATTATGGAGGAAAATGTTATCTCGGTAACTACTCTTGCCGATCAGGAGCAGGTTGCCCAGATGTTCTCAAACTATAACTTCCTTGCTCTTCCTGTTGTTGATAACGAAAACCGACTTGTCGGTATCGTAACAATTGACGATGCTATTGATGTTATTCAGGAAGAGGCTACCGAGGATATCGAAAAGATGGCAGCCGTATTGCCGTCTGACAAACCGTATATGAAAACAAGCGTTTTCGGTCTGTACAAAAAAGAGAGCGCCGTGGCTGCTTATACTCATGCTTTCGGCAACCTTTACAAGTGCGATTATCTCATCATTTGAGGCTGTGCTTGCAAATGTTTTGATTCTCTCATCGTTTATCCCGATGATTACGGGTTCGGGCGGTAACGCAGGTTCTCAGGCGTCGGTTTCCGTAATCCGTGCGTTGTCGCTCGGTGAAATTCATTTCAGGAGCATTTTCCTTGTGCTGTGGAAAGAATTCAGGGTGTCAATTCTTTGCGGTATTACCCTTGCGGCGGCAAACTTTGTAAAACTGCTTTTGTTTGATCTCAACGGTCAGGAAAACGCATTTATGATTGCCCTTGTAATTTCGCTTACGCTTGTCGGCACAATTATTATGGCAAAGCTTGTCGGCAGCAGTCTGCCTCTTTTTGGCAAGCAAGGTCGGCTTTGACCCTGCCGTTATGGCGAATCCGCTCATTTCAACAGTCTGCGACTCGCTTTCATTGCTTATCTATTTCGGCGTTGCAAAGTTGATTTTGCATCTGTGATTTTTTAAAATTGAAAGTTGAAAATGGAAAATTGAAAATTGAGGTCGGGAAGACAGTTTGCAAAATGCAAATCATTGTTTCCCGACCGTTTTTGTTTAGTCAGTAGGGGCGTTCATTGGACGCCCGTCTTGATGAAATAATTTGTAAGAACATAAATTTTTGATTTGATGAAAACGGTGTATAGTCTGTAGCGGCGAACCGTATTCGCCAATCGAAACGATTGTAAAATCGGTTCGACTAATGCAGACTATTGTCAGCTACCATATCATTTCATACTACAAAAATTTGTGTGTTCGTTTTGGTTGTATAACCAAAACGATTGGCGAACGAGGTTCGCCGCTACAAAATATCAGTAACTTTGTGATTTTTATATAATGTGATTTGACATCAAATTTGTACCATTGCTAACGGGAGAACACGGTTCTCCCCTACATCATTTAGGTAATTGTATCTCATTTATATGGTTTATTTTTATCAAAAAAATTGTGTCGTTACTTGCGGGCGTCCAATGAACGCCCCTACACCGTGCTACATATAACAAAACTCCTTGTCATAACTTTCATTTATATCCAAATCTCCCAAAAAATGATAGCCTTAAACGACAAAACCCACCAAAACAGTATTGTATGCAAAAATTATTTATGCTATAATTAATCAAGTTTAACAAAACCATTACCGAGGTGTTTATATATGAAAATAAGCAATTTATTTAACAGCGGAAAAACAGTTTTTCTTTTGAAGTATTTCCGCCTAAAAAAGACCTCTCCGATTGAATCGGTTTACGGCAAGCTTGAAGAAATTTCGGCTTTAAAGCCTGACTTCATCAGCGTAACATACAGCGCAGGCGGCAGCGGTTCAAAGAGCCGTACCTGCGAAATCGCAACAAAAATCAAGAGAGATTTCGGAGTTGAATCCGTGGCACACCTCACCTGCATTAACAGCACAAAGGCTGATATTGACCGCAACCTTGCGCTTTTTAAAGAGAACGGCATTGAGAATATTCTTGCCCTCCGTGGTGACAGGGTTGAAGGTGTTGAACCGCAGAAGGATTTCACTTATGCAAGCGATTTGTGCAGATATATTGCGTCACAGGGTGATTTTGACATTGCCGGCGCTTGTTATCCCGAGGTTCACAGCGAGGCAACCGATGAGGTTGAGGACATTCACAATCTTCGCAAAAAGGTTGAGTCGGGTGCAAGCCACCTTATTTCACAGCTTTTCTTTGACAACTCCGTTTACTATCGCTTTCTTGAAAGAGCGAAGATTGCAGGCGTGAATGTTCCGATTGAGGCAGGTATTATGCCTGTAACAAGCAAAAAGTCAGATTGAAAGAATGGTTTCAATGTGCGGTGCAAGCCTTCCTGCAAAATTTGCAAAGATTATGCAGAAGTATGATACAAGGCCCGAGGCTTTGCGTGACGCAGGCATTGCATATGCGGTTGACCAGATTGTTGAACTTATCGCACACGGTGTTGACGGCATCCACCTCTACACAATGAACAACCCGTATGTTGCAAGAAAAATTACGGAGGCGGTGTCAAGTCTTTTATGATAACGCTTGACAGATTAAACCGCAAAGAGGCTATACGCTACCTCGGCGGTGCAGGAATCAGCCTTAATTACCGCATGGATGTGCTGATGGATGAATGCGAAAAAGAAATATTGAAAACAGCAGAGCCGAGATTTCTCTATGTTGAACGCAAAGCTCCGTTTGACGATATTTTACTCGGCAATGATATAAACACCTTGAGGGCTGCCACACAGCCGTTATGATGTGTGCGACAATCGGTTCGGAAATTGACAAGCTTATCCGTATAAGTCAGATTTCCGATATGGCAAGGGCGGTTGTGCTTGACAGCTTTGCAAGCGTTGCCGTTGAACAGGTGTGTCAAAAGGTTGACGAAATCCTTGCCGAAAAATACAGCGGAAAGTATATGACCTTCCGTTTCAGCCCCGGCTATGGGGACTATCCTATTGAGATGCAGAAGGAGTATCTGAGAATACTTGACGCTCCGAGAAAAATAGGTCTTACAACAGGCGACAGCTGTCTGCTTGTGCCGTCAAAGTCGGTTACGGCGGTTCTCGGAATTTCAGACAATCCGATTGAACGAAGAAAACGAGGGTGTGCAATTTGCAGTATGAAAGGCAAATGTCGCTTCAGAAGAAATGGGGAACATTGTGGTGTTTAAGAATTTTTCAAACTTTAGTGAATATCTCAACCAAAAAAGAATTTTATTCTGCTTGACGGTGCAACAGGAACTCTCATTCAGAAAAGCGGTGTAAAGTACGACCATGTGCCTGAGGTGCTGAACATTACTCACCCCGAGCTTATCGAGAGCTTTCACAGGAGGTATATTGATGCCGGATCTGACATTGTGTACGCAAACACCTTCGGTGCAAATGCCTACAAGCTTCAGGACAGCGGTTACAGCGTTGAAGAAATCATCGGCGCCGGTGTTAAGATTGCAAGAAAAGCCGTTGAGGGTACAGACGCCCTCGTTGCCCTTGATATCGGTCCGATAGGTCAGTTGCTTGAACCTGCCGGTTCAATGAAATTTGACGAGGCTTATGAGTATTACAAACAGCAGATTCTTGCCGGTAAAGATGCCGATGTCATAGTTTTTGAGACAATGACCGACCTTTATGAACTTAAAGCCGCAGTCCTTGCCGCAAAAGAAAACTGCGACAAACCTATCCTCACAACAATGACCTTTGAGAGAAACGGACGAACATTTACGGTGTATCCCCTGCCTGTGCGGCTGTCACTCTTACGGGACTCGGTGTTGACGCTCTCGGCGTAAACTGTTCACTCGGTCCGGATGAGCTTGAACCCGTTGTTTCCGAGATGTCGAAATACACAAATCTTCCCCTTGTAATCAAGGCTAACGCAGGTTTGCCCGATCCTAACAGCAACGAGTACAACATTATGCCCGATAAATTTGCCGAGTGCGTTTGTTCACTCCTCAAATACGGTGTTAAGGTTATCGGCGGATGTTGCGGAACGAATCCCGATTATATTGCAAAAATTAAGTCGGAGGTTGCCGACAGAGAATATCAGCCTCAGACAAAAAGCGTTGACACAACCGTTTGCAGTTCAACGACGGTTGTCGAAATCAACGGTCCGAGAATTATCGGTGAAAGAATTAACCCCACAGGCAAAAAGCTGTTCAAGCAGGCGCTTGTTGAAAATAATATTGACTATATCCTCACTCAGGCTCTCAGTCAGGTTCAGGGCGGTGCGGAAATTCTTGATGTCAATGTAGGTCATCCCGAAATTGACGAAAAAAAGATGATGGTGCGTGTTCTCAAGGCTATTCAGAGTGTGTGTGATGTTCCGCTCCAGATTGACTCCACAAAGCCCGAGGTTATTGAGGCCGGACTCCGCTACTACAACGGCAAACCGATTCTGAACTCCGTAAACGGTGAGGAACAGAGCCTTGCAACGGTTCTTCCTCTTGTCAAAAAGTACGGTGCGTCTGTTGTCGGACTTGCACTTGACGAAAACGGTATCCCGAAAACCGCCGAGGGCAGATTTGAGATTGCAAAACGAATTGTTGAAAGAGCCGAGGCTGTCGGCATTGACAGAAAAGATGTATATATCGACTGTCTTACTCTTACGGTTTCCGCAGAACAGGCGGCTTGCCGTCAGACTCTTGAGGCCTTGCACAGAGTAAAAACGGAACTCGGTTGTAAAACCTGTCTTGGTGTTTCAAACATTTCTTTCGGACTTCCGAACCGTGAGCTTGTAAACAGAACTTTCCTTACAATGGCTATGGAACAGGGCCTTGATTTGCCGATTATCCACACGAATGTTGAGTCGATGACAGGTGCTGTAAGAGCATTCCGTGTGCTTAACGGCATTGACAAGAACTCGCTTGAATTTATCAACGCATATAACGATGCTGTTCCTGCCGCCCCCGTTAAAAAGGCAGACAGCAATGTTGATATTTTTGCGGCTGTTTATAACGGACTTAAAAACGAAGGTGCAGCCGCAACCGCAAAGCTTCTTGAAACAACCGATGCAATGCAGGTTGTAAACGAAATGCTTATTCCTGCACTTGACAGAGTGGGTGAAGATTTTGAAAAGAATAAAATCTTCCTCCCACAGCTTATCCAAAGCGCAAACACAGCTCAGGAGTGCTTTGATGTAATTAAAAAGCACCTTACAAAGACAAGCGGAACTCCCGTAAGCAAGGGAAAAATTATTGTGGCAACCGTAAAGGGCGACATTCACGATATCGGCAAGAACATTGTAAAGGTTCTTCTCGATAACTACGGCTACACAGTTGTTGACCTCGGTCGTGATGTTGATCCTCAGCTTATTGTTGATACTGCCGTTGAACAGAATATTACAATGATAGGACTTTCGGCTCTTATGACAACAACCCTCAAGAGTATGGAAGACACGATAAGGCTTGTAAGAGAATGTAAGGAACTTCAGAATCCCGACGGCTCAAGCAAATGTACAATATTTGTCGGCGGTGCGGTTCTTACAAAGGACTACGCTATGAAAATCGGCGCTGACTACTACTGCCGTGACGCAAAAGAAAGCGTTGACACGGCAAAGCTCGTTCTCGGCTGATTTAGTGACATATATCGTCAAATGTTTATTGAATGTACGCCCTGCCTGTGATAAAATGGTGGAAGGATGATTTTTGTAATTACCGCTTTTTGCGGAAAGGATGAACTTTATGCGAGGATTATTTAACAGATTCGCCAATTTTATGCAGGGCAGAAGAAGCCTGCAACGGCTACTATGACGCTATTCCTGCCGTTGTTGAGGATTACATGAATCAGGTAAACGCTAAGATCGGCACTGATTATAAGCTGTTCAATTACTACGGCGCTCCCGATGCAACTCATGTTATCGTTGCAATGGGTTCGGTTTGTGATACAATTGAAGAAACTATTGATTACCTCAACGAGAAGGAAGGAACAAAGCTGGGTCTTGTTAAGGTTAGACTTTACAGACCTTTCTGCGCTGACAAGCTTGTTGAAGCTATTCCTTCGACCTGCGAGCAGATATCCGTTCTCGACAGAACTAAGGAGCCGGGTTCTCTCGGCGAGCCTCTCTACCTCGACGTAGTTGCAGCTCTCAAGGGTACTCAGTTCCACGATATTCCTGTTGCTTCCGGAAGGTACGGTCTTGGTTCAAAGGATACTACTCCTGCTCAGATCAAGGCGGTTTACTGGAACGCTTCAGAACCACGACGCTATCGACGCCGGCTATCAGCAGGTTGTAGAGGTTAAGGTTCCTGAGGCTTGGAAGAACGCCGAGGATACCGCTATGGGTATGCCTAAGGCTAAGTGTGCTGATAAGACTCTTGAAAAGTTCGTTAACGAAATTCATCCCCTGCAACGAGCAGAAGGGTGACGAGCTTCCTGTTTCGACTTTCGTTGATATGGCTGACGGTACATTCCCGCAGGGTTCTGCTGCATTTGAGAAAAGAGGAATCGCAGTTGACGTTCCTAAGTGGATCCCTGAAAACTGTATCCAGTGCAACTTCTGTTCATATGTATGTCCTCATGCGGTTATCCGTCCATGTGTAATGACTGAGGAAGAGCTGAAAAAGGCTCCTAAGCTTGCACAGGAAAAGGCTGTTCCTATGACAGGTATGCCGGGTTACTACTTTATGGTAACAATGTCCGCTCTCGACTGCACAGGCTGCGGCTCATGCGTAAACGTATGTCCTGGAAAGAAGGGCAACAAGGCTCTTAACCTTATGCCGCTCGAAACTCAGCTGGCAGAGCAGGAGGGTATTCAATTACGGATGTACGCTTCCCGAAAAGCCTGAGGTAATTGAAAAGTTCAAGCAGACTACAGTAAAGGGTTCAGTCAGTTCAAGCAGCCGCTTCTCGAGTTCTCGGGTGCCTGCGCAGGCTGCGGCGAAACTCCTTATGCTAAGCTTGTTACACAGCTTTTCGGTGACAGAATGTTCATTGCTAACGCAACAGGCTGTTCATCAATTTGGGGTGCGTCTGCTCCTGCAACACCTTATACAAAGAATAAGAAGGGTTACGGTCCTGCTTGGCAGAACTCACTGTTTGAAGATAACGCAGAGTTTGGTCTTGGTATGTGCTCTCGGTCAGAAGGCTATCCGACAACAGACTTATCGAAGGTATGTTGAGGGTATTCAGAAGGATACAAAGACAGCCTGACCTCAAGACAGCTTGCCAGAATATCTCGACACAGTAACAGACAACGGTGCCGTCCTGCAACAGACGCTCTTATCGCTGAACGCTCGAAAAGAACACAAGGATGCAAAGGTTGGCGAACTTGTTAAGAAAAAACTCGTTGACAAGGACGAACTCGCTAAGAAGTCCATGTGGGTATTCGGAGGCGACGGCTGGGCTTACGATATAGGCTTCTCCGGACTTGACCACGTTATTGCTTCAGGCGAGGATGTAAATATCCTCGTATTCGATACCGAGGTTTACCACGGTATCAAGGGTGGCATGGGCATTGCTCAGCTTGAGGAGAAAAAGGCTGTTGAGGCAGGTTACTGGAATATCTTCCGTTATGATCCTCGTCTTGCAGACGAAGGAAAGAATCCGTTCATGCTTGACGGTAAAGCTCCTTCTGCATCATATCGTGACTTCATCATGGGCGAGGTTCGTTATAACTCACTCACTCGTTCATTCCCCGAAAGAGCAGAAAAACTCTTTGAAAAGGCTGAAAAGGTTGCTGCTGATAAGTATGCTCACCTTGAAAAGCTTGCAAGCCTTCCCGATGCCGAATAATTTTGGCTAAAGCTTGTACAAAGTGAATATGTGAATAAATAAAAAATTCTCCCGAATATGGCATTTGCCGTGTTCGGGATTTTTTTAATTGAAAATTGAAAATGGAAAGTGGAAAATTGTAGCGGCGTTCAGTGAACGCCAATCGAACCGATTGCAAAATCGGTTCGACCACAGGCAACGGCAGTATTTTTCCGTTTAAATAGTGTCAAGTGCAACATGGTAACCACCTGTGCAAGGACATGGTATACAAATTCACAATCTTGAAATCTTGCGGTGAATACGCTTGCCGGATGACGAGTCATACTCAGCAATAACAAAATTGCGATAGCAAACAAGAAATGAATCATTGTTTGGATTAGGTCTGAATTGAACATAATCATTGATGAAAGTTTCACTAAGATATAATTGAAAATTCTGAAAACGGACATATCCCCACGAATTTACTTTTATGACTTTAAAGCCGGGTTCATATTCAAACGGCTCCACCTTGTCAGCAAAAAATCCTTTCGCTGTGAGTATAGACATCGGCAGGACATTTGTTCCCAAGTGCTTCATGAGGTCGCAGGCAATTATACTTAGTTCGCCACTCTTGCAGAGCCTTGTCAGCGTAATCCAAGTTCTTGAATAGATTATGATTTAAAAGTTCTCTTTTCATACTGCCATGAAACCGTTCAATTTTTCCTTGTGTTTGCGGATGTTTAATTCTGCAATGTATGGGAAGAATGTCATTGTTCATAAGGAATTTTTCAAACATAGTAAATCCATGTTTAAAACCTGCAAACTGAGAACCATTGTCAGAAAGTACGCTTGATGGCATACCAAACTCATAAAAAGCTTGCTTAAAAGCGTTAATAACGACATTTTTAGTGTTAGGAAAGCATGCTATTTTGATTGAGTATCGTGAGCTGTCATCGAGAATAGTTAATGGATAGCAATAACGATTATCGGCAGTTAAAAACTCTCCCTTGAAATCAGTTTGCCACATATCATTGCAATGTTCTTTCTGAAAGCGTTTAAAAGGCTTTCTTTTGAGAGATTCATCTTCAGATATGAGTTGGTGTTTATGAAGAATGTTAGTAATGGTTCTTGGACAAGGAATGTTTTTATACCCTTGATTTTCAAGAAAAATTTTAATTTTATCATCACCCCAACCCGGGTTATCGAAACGAACAGAAACGATTAATTCTTCAATGTCGTCAGGCGTTTTGTTAGGAGAACATAATGGTCTGCGTGACATATCAGTTAAGGGCAGTCCCTGTTTAAATCTATCAACCCACTTGCGACCGGTTTTGCGTGTGATTTCATATTCCCGACATAGAGCACTAAAATTATTTGTTTCTAATGCTTTTGTAACAAATTCTAATCTTTGTTTTTCCACAGTTTTACACTCCCACGGCATAAAAACAGCTCCTTCATTTGCTATTTTCTTGCCATTTATTTTATCATAAAACTGTATACTATGTCTTTGCACTGTTGTATACTATGTTACTACACTGCACACATCGGCCGCCCGCCTTGATGAAATATTTTGTTTAATCATATATGTTTTGATGTGATTATAATTGTGATACTTGGTCAAAATATGTATGTTGCTGTATGGTTGATTTGGTTTTGCAACCAAATCAAATGGCGGTCACTGACCGCCGCTACTGTTTGTGAAAACTGTCTGCACGAACATAAAAAATGCGGTGGCACATTGCCAACCGCATTTTTATTTTACATTTTCAATTTTCAACTTTCAATTTAAAAATCACGCAACCGTTACCGTAATCGTTACGCTTGATGTTCTTTTAAGCACATCGGTGACTGAATATGTTACCTTGTACTTGCCTTTTCGGGTGGTTACTACATTGCCGAAAACTTCGATATTCGATGTTATGTCGTTGCCGCAGGTGTCAACGGCTGTTACTCCTGCAAGGGCGTAAAATTCGCCGCCGCTTTTGATTGTGTAATCGTTTGCACCGCTGATTATTGGTGTTGCTTTGGCATACGGGCATTTTTTATTGCTGTCTGTCGGATCCCATTTGTTGGTGAAATCGGTGATTTTGATTGCATCCGGTTTTCCGAGAGGGCCTGCATTTTCTGCATCGTCATATATGCTTACATTCGTGCCTGTGGGGCAGTTGTCATAAACCCACTTTGCATCCGAAACCGCAAGTCTTACGCATCCTTGTGACGCCTGTTCGCCAAGCTTGTTGAACTCCGCAAGCTCCAAATCTTCTTCGCTCATTGAGTAGTAGGGAACGGAGTGGAAAAGATAATCGCCCGAAATTCCGCTGATGTATCTTCCGAAAACATCGCCCACAAGGGAAAGCCATTCGGACTTGATTCCGATTGTGTAGTCACCCGTGATTGTCGAATTGTCAAGACCTGTGGAGCAAATCATCGCCCTTACGGGGATTGTGTACTTGCCCTTTTCGTCATATGTGTAAACCGTCACGCAGTTTGCCGTGCGGTTGACCTTGATTGCGTACAGGTTTTTTGCCGTGTTACGCTTATTGCTTTCAAGCTTGTCAAGATTTGCCGTTATACAGGTTGAGTAGCTTCGCTTTTTTTTTTCGTGGTTGATTTTGCCACCGTAACCTGAAATTCCGACTTTGATTTGTCTTTTGAAATTGCAGAAATCAGAGCCGTACCCTCTTTGAGAGCGTCAACCCTTCCACCGTCATCAACGGTAACAATTTTACTGTCCGAGCTTGTCCATTTGGTAACGGATTTTGCTTTTTCGGATGACAGTTCAATAAGCTTTGATTCGCCGACTTTTAATGTGAGCGAATCGACCTTGCTAGGAAATGTCATATTTTCGGTTACTGCCGTATCGGGCGTCTGCGGTTTTGGAGAATTTTGAGAATCATTTCCGAAAATTCCCGTCACACCGCATAATATGCAGGTTGCAATGAGGACAACACAAAGTAAAAAGAATGAAAATTTTCTTTTTCATAGATTACCTATCCTTATAGAATTTAACATTAAATGGTTACAAAATTTTAACCTTTGTATATTATAACTTTTTTTCGACAATCTTGCAAGTGCTATTTTAAATCGGCAGGAAATGTGGTAAAATGTCAGTCGGAGAATGTTTTGTATTTTCCAAACTAACAATTTATGGTGATAATTATGGCACATCCGATTAAACATTTCAGAACAATAACCCGTCACAGGCACAAGGTAATTGCCAACTGTGCAAGGGCAGGAATTCTCAGACGGGGATTAATACACGATTTGTCAAAGTATTCGCCTACAGAATTTATTCCGGGTGCAAAGTATTTTCAGGGCACGAGAAGTCCCAATGAAAAGGAAAGAGAGCTGTACGGCTATTCACAGGCGTGGCTGCATCACAAGGGCAGAAACCGTCACCATTACGAATACTGGAACGATTACAACCCAAAGACAAAGCAGATTGAAAATGTTGAAATGCCTGTAAAATATGTTATCGAAATGTTCTGCGACCGAGTTGCCGCAAGCAAAATCTACAACGGCAAAAATTACACGGACGGCGCTCCGTTTACATATTTTTGCAGAATCAGAGGCAAACACCGTATGCACCCCAACACCGAGGCTTTGCTTGAAAAATTATTGGTTATGCTGAGAGATGAGGGTGAAGAAAAGACCTTTGCATATATAAGAAGTATGAAAAAGTGATTGTTTGTGCGAATCCTCCCGTCTGAAATATAGTCGCAAGGCTACCCCTACAGAATTGCACAAACAAAAACTATCTACACGAATAGGGTACGGCGGCTCGCCGTAAGGAGTGATAATATGAAAACCGACAGGGTTATAACTGCTATGATTGAATATTTTGGAAGTGACAAGAAAAGGATTCACCATTTTCTCAAGGTTTATTCATTCGCAAAGACAATCGGTGAAAGTGAAAATTTTTGCCCGACGATCAGGAGCTTCTTGAAATCTCCGCAATCGTTCACGACATCGGCATAAAGGTGAGCGAAGAAAAGTACAATTCGTCTGCAGGAAAGTATCAGGAACTTGAAGGTCCTCACGAGGCTGAAAAGTTGCTTGCCGCTCTCGGTTACGAAAAAACATTTATTGACAAAGTTTGTTACCTTGTGGGACACCATCACACCTATGGAAATATTGATACTTTGCCGTACCGAATTTTGGTAGAGTCAGACTTCCTTGTGAACCTTTATGAGGACGATTCAAGCCGCAGTGCAGCAGAGCAGGCATATGACAAAATATTCCGCACAAATACAGGATAAAAAATCTGCTGAAAATAATGTTCCTCATACCCTAAAATTGTACTCATTTACCATAGTGTTTTGAGCGTGAAAAAGTGGTGTAAAAAGTATCCCAAAATGCTTGACAACGCCCTTAAAAAGTGTTATTTTAATGGTGTTGGTTATATGATTATAAAAGTGAATAAATGACAGAATACAAGGATGTATGACGATTTTTTCAAGGAGCTGACCTTACCGGGCGTCTGCTTGGAATTGAGTCGGCATTTTTTGTGTCATATACAAAATTCAGTATTAATTATCATTATCGGAGGTTTTACAGTAATGAGAGAAGAATGGACAAATTTTGCAGGTGGCAAATGGGAGTCCGACATTGATGTCAGAGACTTCATTCAGAGAAACTACACACCTTATGACGGCGACCAGTCTTTCCTTGAAGGTCCTACAGAAGCTACAGACAAGCTCTGGGGCGAGCTCAAGGAACTCCAGAAGGAAGAAAGAGCCAAGGGCGGCGTTCTTGATATGGAAACTGAGGTTGTAAGCGGCATCACAGCTTACGGCGCTGCATATCTTGATAAAGACCTTGAAAAAGTTGTTGGTCTTCAGACAGATAAACCTCTGAAACGTGCTTTCATGCCATACGGCGGTATCAAAATGGCAGAGCAGTCATGCCAGATGTATGGCTACACTCCAAGCCCTAAACTCCACGAAATCTTTACAAAATATCACAAGACTCACAACCAGGGTGTATTCGATATCTACACTCCCGAGATGAAGCTTGCCCGTCACAACAAGATTCTTACAGGTCTTCCCGACACATACGGCAGAGGCAGAATCGTCGGTGACTACAGAAGAGTTGCTCTTTACGGTATTGACCGTCTTATCGAAGGCAAGAAAGAGGACTTTGCAGAAACAAACCGTCAGGGTATGAGAAGAGGCGACTTCCAGCTTCGTGAAGAAATCGCTGATCAGATTCGTGCTCTTAACGATATGAAGGAAATGGCACTTTCTTACGGCTTTGATATTTCACAGCCTGCTAAGAACGCTGCAGAGGCAGTTCAGTGGCTCTACTTCGGTTATCTTGCTGCTATCAAGACTCAGAACGGCGCTGCAATGAGCGTTGGTCGTGTATCAACATTCCTCGACATCTACATCGAGCGTGACCTTGAGAACGGTACACTTACAGAATCACAGGCTCAGGAACTCGTTGACCACTTTGTTATGAAGTGCCGTATGGTTAAGTTTGCAAGAATTGAGTCTTACAACCAGCTCTTCTCGGGCGACCCTGTATGGGCTACACTCTAAGTTGCAGGTCTTGGCATTGACGGCCGTTCAATGGTTACAAAGAACGACTACCGTTTCCTCCACACACTTGAGAATATGGGACCTTCACCTGAGCCAAACCTTACAGTACTTTATTCTTCAAGACTGCCTGAGAACTTCAAGAAATATGCTGCACATATTTCAGTTACAACAAGCTCAATTCAGTATGAGAACGATGATGTAATGCGTCCTGTATGGGGCGATGATTACTCAATCTGCTGCTGCGTATCCGCAACACAGACAGGTAAGGAAATGCAGTTCTTCGGAGCTAGAGCTAACCTTGCTAAGTGCCTACTTTACGCTATCAACGGCGGTATTGATGAAAAGACAAAGATGCAGGTTGGTCCTGAATATACACCTATCACATCAGAGTACCTAGATTATGACGAAGTTATCAAGAAGTATGACACAATGATGGATTGGCTTGCTCACCTCTATGTAGGCACACTTAACATCATTCACTACATGCATGATAAGTACTACTATGAGGCAGCAGAAATGGCTCTTATCGATACAGATGTAAGAAGAACATTTGCAACAGGTATTGCAGGATTCAAACATGTTGTTGACTCACTCAGCGCTATTAAGTACGCTAAGGTTAAGGTTATCCGTGACGAGGACGGCATTGCTGTTGACTTTGAAACAGAGGGCGACTTCCCAAGATACGGTAACAATGACGAGAGAGCAGATAAGATTGCCGTTGATCTTCTCAAGACATTTATGGCTAAGCTCAAGTATTGCCACACATACAGAGATTCAGAGCCTACAACTTCTATCCTTACAATCACATCAAATGTTGTTTACGGTAGGGCTACAGGTTCACTTCCTGACGGCAGAAAAGCAGGCGAGCCGCTTTCACCGGGTGCTAACCCAAGCTACGGTGCAGAGCAGAACGGTCTTCTTGCTTCACTTAACTCTGTTGCTAAGCTTCCTTACGAGTACGCTCTTGATGGTATTTCAAATACTCAGACAATTAACCCGGGTGCTCTCGGACACAACGATGACGAGCGTGTTGACAACCTCGTAAATGTTATGGACGGCTACTTTGATCAGGGCGCACATCACCTGAACGTAAACGTATTCGGTACAGAAAAACTGATCGACGCTATGGAACATCCGGAGAAGGAAGAGTACGCAAACTTCACAATCCGTGTATCCGGATATGCTGTTAAGTTCATTGACCTTACAAGAGAGCAGCAGCTGGATGTTATTGCCAGAACCTGCCACGACAGAATGTAATGTCGGACAACGCTGTTAAAGGCTTTGTACACTCAATAGAAACTTTTGGCTCTGTTGACGGTCCGGGCGTGAGATTTGTGATTTTTCTGAGCGGTTGCGCAATGCGTTGCCAGTTCTGCCACAATCCCGACACCTGGAAACACGATGAAAACACCGTGGAATACACCGCCGACGAGTTGCTTAATAAAGCGCTTGCATACCGCCCCTATTGGAAAAATAAGGGCGGTATCACAGTAAGCGGTGGTGAGCCGCTTTTACAGATTGACTTTTTGCTTGATTTGTTCAAGAAGGCTAAAAAGCAGGGCGTTAATACTTGTATTGACACAAGCGCCAACCCGTTTACAACCAAAGAGCCGTTCTATTCAAAGTGGAAAGAGCTAATGGAATATACGGATTTGCTGTTGCTTGATATAAAGCATATCGACAACGAACAGCACAAAATCCTTACAGGACAGCCAAACACCAATATTCTTGAAATGGCAAGACAGCTTTCCGATATGGGCAAGCCCGTATGGATAAGACATGTTCTTGTGCCTGAAAGAAATGATAAGGACGAGTATCTTTTCAGACTTGCCGACTTTATCCGTTCGCTCAGGAATGTTGAAAGAGTTGAAGTTCTTCCGTATCACACACTCGGTGTGTACAAGTGGAAGGCTCTCGGTTATGACTATCCTCTCGAGGGCATTAATCCCCCGACAAAAGAGCGTGTTAAGAATGCGGAAATGATTCTTAACGGCGAAAAAACAAGAGATTAATTTCTTATATAACAACGGCAGTACCGATTTTTTGGTACTGCCGTTTTTGTTTTGATTTTTATTTGTTATTCTGCTTTTGTTGTTTTTTCTTCAGCAAAATTGATGAATCAAAGGTGTATTCAAAGATTTTTAAGCTGTCCTTGTTGAGAAATCGTCACAGTCGGAAGAACCGACTGCTACTCAGGAACAGACTGTTCAGACTGCTCCGACGGGTGAGCCTGCAACTGTCGGTACAACATCCGTAAATCCGACTTCGGCAACAGGCGGTGCCGCAACATCGGACAGCACTCCTTCACAGCCTGATAAAAACGGCAGCGTTCAGACAGGAGTGACAGCAACGGCTGTTATGATGCTTGTTGTAATTTTGGGCGGAGTGCTTTTTGCCCTTGCAGAGCGTAAAAAGAGAATATAACACACTGACAGCCATTTGTGCAAAGATTATCAGTTGCCTATTGAAAAATTTGTAAAAATGATATAAAATAGCAATAAGTAGAAAAATACGGTTTTTCCGCTGATTTATATTAATACTGAAAGAGGTGCCGGAATGGATAAAAACAAAAAAATTATTCTACACAATCATCGGTGCAATCTCTGCACTTGCGGCTGCCACAGCAGCATTTCTCGCTTTAAAAAAGCACAGATGCGCAGAACAGAAGCTTATTGAGGAAATTGACGATATTGTTTCCGAAAAAGAGCCTGAGGAGACTGCAAAGGAAGAACCGCAGGCAGAAGTTACAGCCGATGAGCTTGCTGAGGAAGAATAAGCAACAAGTTGTTGCACCCAATTCGGGTAGCAGTATTTGCATGTGCAAAAGTTAAATACCCGAGCGGTGCTTTCAATTAAGAATTGAAAGTTGAAAACAGAAAATGATGTCGGCGGTGTGCCACCGCAGTCTATTCAAGAAAACAGTTTAAAAAGAAAATGCATCAGTTGCCCGAAAAGGTCTGATGCATTTTTGTTTTGTGCGAAGTAACCGCCAAACCCACAGCCGTGAGGCAGTATAAAAACGCAGACATCATCTGATATCTGCTATACCTCCTCAATGGCTTGTCGGTTAAAGCAACCGTAAGCCTTAATTTCCTCTGAATTTAAGATAAACGGCATAGACAGCCTTTTTAATTTTTTGAATTGGCGTAAGCTTGAAACCCTTCTTTTTCATAAGACTGAGAATTTCTGCATAATAGTCCTTGTTCTGATGTTTGAGAACATAGTCCATATATTTGTTCTTGTCTCTGTAAAATTTCGGAATATCAAAAACATTCTTATACAGTTCAAGTTTTCCGAGTGCCATAAGCTCAAATTGCGTTCTGACGCACTTTTCACAGTGACCGCAGTTGTTCTCACCGTAGTAACACACATTGAGGTTATCATATGTAATCGGAAATTTTGAAATGAAGTCAACCTTTTTCAAGCCTAGTCTTTTCAAGACCTGTAATGTAAAAATTGGTACTTTCGGTACTCAGCATACTTGCCGTAAATGCCTCATAGTGTGCCGAGCCGGTGTCGCATTGTTTTATTGAAAAACTGCTTATCGGGTATCCCGACGCATAGTAATAGTTTTTGAAAAATTTCTGCATACATAAGACCGCCGAAAAGCTGCAATAATGATGAACCTTTACATACGGCAGGGTAAGATGTTCACCGAGATTTGAATTAATGTCAATCAACGGCATATCAAAGATTTTTGCGGATTCTTTTGCAATTTCAAGACGATTTTCGTACAGCTCGGCAGATTGTTCGGGTGTGTAATTAGCCGTACTTCTGTGGGAGCCGACATTGAAAAAAGGTAAGATGACTCAGCTTTTCCGTGCTGTTTTCGGAAAGACTGCAAATTGTGTCAAATGAATCCACACCTCTCGAAAATCCTGTTGCAGATGCATTTTCACAGCAGTAGTTTTCCTGTGTAAGCTCTTTTGCAGATATCGAAATTTTGTTGAATAATTTTGAATTTTTTGTAAGAACGGGAATGAAAATTTCATTAAGCTGAAAGCACAGTTGCTTCGACATCTTTGCTTCTGCCGAAATATTCAGACTGTTGTTCATTGCATACGGCAACAGGGCAACAACGAATGCATCGGCACTTTCGGTCAGATAGTCAGCATACTTTGTATCAACATCAAACCAGAGAGTGTAGGAAGGCTTTCCGTTTTCGCTGATTTTTGAACAGAGTCTGGCACGATTATCAAGTTTTTCAATTTTCGGTTTGCCGATAATCAATGTTTCCATACTTTTACCCTCAAATTAATCTCTGAAAAACAAATCTCTTGTGTAAACCTTTTCTTTTACACAGTCAAGAACGGAGCTGTATCTGTTTGCAACGATTACATCCGATTTTGTGACGAACTTTTTCAAAGTCGTTTTCAACGCCAAAGCCCTCGAATAAATCGACTTTAAGTGTCGGTTCGTAGATAATTAACTCGATGCCGTTATTTTTCAAAAAGCTCCATAACGCTCTGAATTGAGCTTTGTCTGAAGTTATCGGAATTTGACTTCATTGTAAGGCGGTAAATTCCGACAGCTTTTGGATTTTTATTCATTATCTGTGATGTAATAAATTCTTTTCTTGTCTTGTTAGATGTTACAACAGCGCTGATTATGTCATTCGGAACATCCGAAAAATTGGCCTTGAGCTGTTTTGTATCCTTTGGCAGACAGTAACCGCCGTAGCCAAAGGACGGATTGTTGTAGTGATTTCCGATTCTCGGATCAAGACACACACCGTCAATGATACTTTTAGTGTTAAGGTTCTTCATTTCGGCATATGTGTCAACCTCGTTGAAAAAGCTGACACGCATTGCAAGGTATGTATTTGCAAAAAGCTTTACCGCCTCTGCCTCTGTGTAGTCCATAAAGAGAGTGTCTATGTTTTCCTTAATTGCACAGTCTGCAAGTGCTGTTGCAAAAGTCTCGGCAGATTTTTTCAGTTCTTCATTTGCCATATCAACACCGACAATGATTCTTGACGGATAGAGGTTATCATAGAGAGCCTTGCCCTCACGCAAAAATTCGGGACTGAAAAGAATTTTTGTGTATTTGTATTTTTCAATAACACTTTTTGTGTATCCAACCGGTATAGTGGATTTGATAACTATAACCGCATTTGGGTTGCATTCAATTACAAGCTCAATTACAGCCTCAACGGACGATGTATCAAAAAAGTGTCTTTCGTCATCGTAATTGGTAGGAGTAGAGATAATTACAAAATCAGCGTTTTTTTTGTACGCAGATTTTGCATCGACGGTTGCAACCAAATTTAATTTTTTGTCAGCAAGATATTCTTCGATTTCCCTGTCGGCAATCGGAGATTTCTTTTCATTGATTAAGTTTACCTTGCTTTCAACTACATCAACAGCGGTTACCTCGTGTTTCTGCGAAAGAAGTACGGCGTTTGAAAGACCTACATAGCCTGTCCCGGCAATTGCTATTTTCATTTGGTTTCACCTGATTACTTTTTTAATAATTTTTTTGCCTTTTGAATCTGTGACGGACTGAGAATTGACTTTGCCTTTTCCATCATCTTGAGCTTCATTCCGCCAAATTTCATTCTGTTGTCATGAAAGCCTGTTAATAAGCTTTGCGTCCTCTTCCATATCGGTGAAAATCTCAACAAAAATCGGTCGGTCGGATTCTTCTGCGAGTGCGGGAATAATGTTGTCAACTTCTTCCTTGGTTGTTGCGCTGTAATAGTCATATCCGAGTGATTCAATCCAGCCCTTTGCGCCCTTGTGATGTTCGGCACAGATGTACTGATTGATTGTAGGAATCTTTTCCTTGCCCATAAAGAAGTGAAATTCTGAACCACCGCCGTTGTTGAGAAGAATAATTCTCGCATTGTTCTTGATTCCTCTGATGCCTGCGGAGTTCATATCATAGAAGAAACTGAGGTCGCCCACAACGCAAAAGGCAAGCTTGTCTGTTGCCGATGCCTGTCCGAAGAACGAAGACATACAGCCGTCAATACCCAGAGCGCCGATATTGCTGTAAACCTTGACATTCGGTTTCAAATCGAAGAACTGCATAGTTCTTGTACTGCTGAGAATTGCAAGGTGCAGAACAGAACGGTCGGGAATAATTTCAGCAAGCTTTTTGGCAACATACATATTTGAGAACGGAAGATTGCTTGAATAATCAAGCATTTTGATATCGTCATTCCACATGTTGTAGTATGTCATATCATTTTTTGAATTCTGCGGTGCGTTCTCTGCAAAGCAGTTAAAGAAATACTGCGGTGTACATTCAAATACATCTGTCAGCTTGTCGGAAAAATCTCTGATTCTTCCCGCAGTATCAATTTGCCAGTGAACAAATTTTTTCCTTGTGAGCCTTAATCATAGGCTTGAGTTTATATGAAGCAATATTGTTGCCGAACGAAATAATAAGATCGGGGCATAACTCGCCGAACATTCCCTGCATTGAGCATTCTGACAAAGGATAGGTCATAAGGCAGCCCTTGCACTTGAGGTTTGACATATGCTCAACCGATATAAGGCAATTGTATTTCTCAAAGAACTTCTCAACGCACGCTCTGTCATCTTCCGAGAAACAGTTGTTCTGACCGGCAATGACAAGAATTTTCTTATATTTTGAAAGCCTTTCTGCATATTCACGCCACTTCTCGGAGGGCATATCGGGAGAAATTCTGTTGATTTTCCTAACCTGAGGAAGATTTTCACAATCATATACAGCCGAGTTTTCAACAATCGGAATATTGATATGCACAGGTCCTGTTCCGTGATGGTCAAGCTCCGAAAGAGCCTCGTTAATAAGTCTTTCGCAGTACCATTTGTCATTTCCGCCACGCACAACGGGAAGATTAACGGATTTTTTTGTAACCGATTCAAAAATATTGACCTGCTGGGTTTTCTGCAGCATAAGCTGATTTAATCTGTACGGGTCTTTGTCAGCGGTAATTGCGACAATCGGAACATCCTGATAAAATGCCTCTGTCATACCCGGAAGATAGTTGCTTACAGCCGTACCCGAGGTACAGATACAGGCAACGGGGGATTTTGTCTGCTGTGCAAGTCCGATGCCGTAATACACGGCACTTCTCTCGTCAACGACCGAATGACACTCAAAAAAATCGTCATTTTCAAGTGAATGAATTATAGGAATATCACTGCCTCCGGGAGAAAGCACCAATTTGTTGATATTATATTTTTTCAGAAGTGCAGTGAGCAACTGAATGCTTTTTATTGTAGAATACATACGCTTTCCTCCGCTTTAGTTTTTGATAATTCCGGAACCGCCTGTAATCAGAGCGGTTTTGCCGTCAAGAATATTGTTGTTCTCCTTCTGCACATACACGGGAACAACATTTTTTTGCTTTAAAGGTTTTGATTATGCCCTGTCTGACTTTTTTTAGTGTATTTTTAAGACTCATTTTAACCACCGCTGATAAAGGATTTAAGATAATCCAAAGATATTATTGTCTGGTTCTTGATTTTTCGTTCACATCGTACCAGTTTATTTCTGTTTCATTGCAGTTTCCGTCAACAATTTCACGGTCGATTCCAAGACTTTTCAAAAGACCTTCGGAGCGGATGTTTCTTCCGCTTTTGTTCTTGAATTCAACAAAAAGATTCTTGTTGAAAATAACAGAAAACGCTGTTCCGTGAAACGAGTTTGTAACAACATATTCGGCATTTTTGAAACAGCCGACAAATTCCTCAACAGTAGGTGCAACAATATAATTTATACCGTGACTTACAGGGTGAGGTGCATCGTTTATGCAGTAAACGGAAGGTTCTTTTTTTCTTTTGACAGTTTAAGGGCAAAATCCACAAGCGAAACTGCCGGATTAGCCGTAAAAATGAGGATATACGGTTTGTCAATTTTTGAAACGGCAATCTTTTTTCCATTCGTCTGCCGAAATCAGCAGGGTAGGATCAAGATGAGTTTCGGCGGTTCTGCCCGTGAGTTCTTTTTTTTTTACAAGCTTTTTCTCCGCTCGGTTCACGAACTGAGAACTTCTGAAAACCGTTCAGCCTTTTTTTATATTCATCAATAAATTCATCGGACAATGTCGGAACGGCAAAGCTTGCCGCATATGAATACTTCTGTTTGTCATCGGCAAATGTCAGAAAATAAGCGGGATCAAAACCGACGCATCTCGGACTCCACACCTGATCGCTTCCCGAAATGAACAAGTCATAATCGTTTTTAAGCTCCCCGATATTCTGCGGAGTATACGACTTTTTACTCTTTACAAGATAGTTATTGAAAAACGACTTAAAAGCGTCTCTGCGTTTTGCTCTTCTCCTTACCATGACACAGCTTTTTGCAAAGGATTTCAGAAGGTCGTTTTTATAAATGCGAAAGGGTTTGTAGTCGGCTGTGATTTTAGGACAGATATAGTCAACAATTTCACACTCTGCACCGAGCGAGGAAACGGTTTTTTGCAACGCATAGCTTTGAAGCACAGCGCCGTAGTTTAATGCACGGTGAAATGTTACAATGCCTACCTTTTTCATTATCTGCTTCCCCCTGATTGTTTTTTGTACAAAAATATCCCATGGGATAAAATATGACCGCAAGAGCCCTCTTTGAAAATGTGTCGGGCATTTTTTATTTCGGAAAATCTTTTTACCGTTGAGTAAGCCGTCACGGGAAAGTCCCACAAATTGTTTGATAAAGAACTTAGGATTGCTCTTTGCGTAATCCCAACATTCGTTTATAAAGTGGAGTCTTACGAAAATAGTTTCCCTGTGAGCCGAGTAAGCGTTACCTGTCAAAGAATTTTCCTGATCGTTTATGTAATATAGCAACGGTGTGTCAATAAAACGGGTTATATATTTTCTTCCGATATTGTCCCAATAGATATTTTCGGGATAAAAATGAAGTCCCGAAACACACGGATAGGGGTTGGCTTTGATTATTTCAAGTTTTGTCATTCCCCACATCTCACCGTCAATTTTATACTTCAATCTCAGGTCAAGGTCGGAACAGTCAAATCGTTCTGACGGCAGAGGACAACCGTTTGTTTTGCCGCTTTCGTTACAGGTGCGGCACGAAATTCCCTTTGTATTTTGACCTGTCTTCATCGGGAATTTTGTTCCATTCGTTTATAAATGTTTCAAGGGCATCGTCTTTTACGCTGTCATCGGAGTCAATCGTTATAAAGAATTCACCCTTTGCAATCTGTGCCGCAACATTTGTTGCAATGTGTTTTCCTTTGTTGGTCTGATATTTATAGGTTATGTTAAAGTCGGGTCTGTCGCTGATGAATTTCTCAACCGTTTCTTTTTGTGTTGTCGGCTGAACCGTCATCAACAATTATCCATTCAAAATTTCTGTATGTCTGTCTTTTCAGCGCCTCATATAATCTGGGCAGAGTTTTTGCCCTGTTATATGACGGTGTAAAAACGGAAAAAGTATATTCAGTCATTGCAACCTCAAAATGATAATAATTTAGCTTTTCTTAAACTTCTTCTTAATTTTATCCTTGATAAGAACGAGTTCTTTTTCTTGAGAAAATGAGCGGAACGGAAACGGCATATCCTGCCAGTCCGCTTGCTGCACAGAGAAGAAGGAATGACATCCAGCTGTTTGCGTGTACAAAGCTGTTGATAAAGATGAACATGGTGATAACAACAGCAAAAGCAGAACCATCCTCTGAAAATAGACCTGTAATATGTTGTAAGCTTTATTTTCAAAATATGTGCGGCGTATAACGGAACAAATACTATCGCTTTAAGACCGATAAAAACAGAGCTGACGCCTGCAATAGCATAAACACCGAGCGGTGTAAAGTGTATGAGCAGTAAAACGATAATAACCGTAAGAACACCGCACACAAGCGAGATAAGAACGGAGGCCTTGAGCTTGTTGCATACGGTGAAAAGGCTAGAAAGAGTTCTTGTGTGACAGGTAAATAGGTATGAAATACATACAAGCACCGACAAAATCTGAATTATGGTAATTTCGTCCGGAGATTTGGTCGGCTGCCACAATGTATAGAACTTGTTGCCAAACGCAATAAATCCCGCAAGAGGTGCAGTCATGAGAAAACTCATAATCTTTGACGAAAACTTTGTTTCTTCAACAAGTAAGTCCGTGTTGTCCTTTGCATAAAGGATTGTAAATCTGGGAGTGAATATATTTGCAATGGTTGTAATAAGGTTATCAATGCAGTGCGGAACGGTGTTTGCAATCGACAAAAGTCCCATGAGTCCCGCTCCGAGAGTCAGGTTACAGATTAACAGGTCAAGACCTCTGTTCAGAGCTGTGCTGAGATAACCGATTGACGACCAAATTCCTGCGGAAATCAGAACTTTTACCAGCTTGAAACTGAAAAGGTTGAAGTTCATCTTTACTTCCGGCAGAATTTTATTCTTGACTTTGATATTGGTAAGCAAAAGAAAAATTCCGCTTGCAAGTGACGCCATAGCGAGAAAATATACTTTTGCGGGAAAAAACGAGAACAAAATTACTACAAGCAAGAGCTTGAGCGTGTTTGACGCAATATCACGGAGGAATTGATATACAGTTTGTTTTTTACAAATGCCGCAGTAGTAAATATTGCCGTGATAACGCTGATTATAAATGTTGCAAAAGTGAGCGCAAACAATATCTTTACGCTGTCAACAAGATTTTCGGGAACATTCAGTATAAATTCAATGTTGAATGTAATAATTGACGAAACCAAAAGTAAAACGCCGGCAATAATCAGGTCGGCAACCAGAACCGAGCTGAAATATCTTGATGCCTTGTCAATGTTTCCTTTGCTGTATTCAATTGAAATAAATCTGCCCGACATTGAGTTGAGAGCAGATGTTACAATGGTGGCATACTGGACAAAGTTGTTTGCAAGTCCGATAAATCCGTAGGTTTCAGAACCGAGTTCCTTTACAAGATAGGGTGCAAGAACAAAGTTAATTCCTGTTCCTATCAAAAAAGACACTATGGCGGCAACCATATTTATTGCCATTTGTTTACTTGTTGATAATTTTTTCATAATATGACCTTAGTTTTAACTGATTAAAATTTTGGAAAAGCATTGAAGAGCTGTTCTTTCTTCAGTTCAACAACATCCGGATCGATTCTGTAATTATTTTTCACCTCGCTGATTGTAGGCATATCGCCGTTTGAACAATCAAAGGGGGTGTGTGTAATGTCAAAGGCGGAGAGGTAATCATTGTACTTGTTTCCGTCACCGAACATATTGTTCGTAAGGGTTATGTGCATATTGGGAATGTGGAAACTGTCGGCAACAATCATACCGTGAAGGCTGCTTGAAATAATGTATTCGCACTCGCCTATTTTTTTCGACAACCTTTTTTGGGTTTTCCTTCAGGTCAATAAGCGTTGAATTATCGTAGTTATCAAGAAGTTTTTTTCACAACAGGGTGATCCTGTTCCTTGAAGTGCGGGATAATTCCGACAAGATACTTTTTTTCGGGATAAAATCCAAGCCACCTTTCGGCAAGAAGTCCTCCGTCACCTGTCGGCACATCAAGCTTTTTTTGCCGAGAATATTTTCCATTCTCTGCAATGAAAGTCTGCCCCTCAGAGCGTGTATATGTATATGTCTGAACATCAGCCCCAAATCAAGCTCGGCATTGCCTCGGATAAAGCCCGTACTCCATATGTGGACATTATCATTCATAAAATGCTCAATTTTCTGCTTTGCTCTGATCCTCGGATATGTTGAGTACATTATGTGGTCAAGTGCAGAACCGATTGCAATCAGGTTACAGCTTTTAAGGTCTTTTCTTACAACCTTGATGTTAAACAGTTCTTCAAGCATATCTTTATTAAGAAGATCTCCCATATTCGGAATCGGGGGATACATTATCTTATATACCATTGTATTTTCTCCGTTGTATTATTTGCGCCGTGAGCAGAAGCTCTGATTAAGAGATATAAATATCGGATTTGTCTTGCATATGTATATCAGCGAATAAGTAATAAGCATCCATATGGATGTTGTTGCCCATGGTTCGGTGGAAATCAGAAGTTTTGGAAGTGTTACGCACACAAGCGTACAGCACAACGCAAATTCTGACTTATCTTTGATTCTTGTGCATACAACCTTTGCCGTCAGCGAAAGGCTTGAATAACCGGAATAAGTCCGAATACAATTCCGCCTTCAAAGAGGTATTGGTAGATGTACTGGTGCGGATACGGCCATGAACGGTTTGCCAGCTCACCCGAAACCTTTGAGAAGGTTTCAATGCCGTAGCCGAAAATAGGATTGTTCGCAATTGCGGGTAATGTAAATGCATCAATTGCGGTTCGTCCGTCAGATACATCACCGAGTTCAAGATATTTAATCATTTTTGAAATGAAGCTCGGAACGCTGTTTAAAATACTGTTGCACAAGTCTGCCAGCGAATGCAACAGGGGAAGTGCAAATATAATTATCAAAATTCCGATTACAGAGAAGACAATAATGAGCGACAGCTTAATCGCAGACAATTTTTTGCGTTTGTCGTCATCGTATGCGTTTATGACAAGCACAATGGCACAGCAGGCAAGACAGAGAACAGCGCCTCTGTTTGCAAACAAAACAATCTTAACCATTATGTAGAGGTTGTATATATATGTAAGTTTTATGAGAAGGTTCGACTGCTTTCTGTACAGCTTAAAATGTATCATGGCAACGATAACAGGTGATAAAATTGCGTAGATATTTCCCATATATGCCTGATTGTATTTTACATACTGGAGAACAAAAAACAAATTTATAACCGGCAGGGTCATAAGGGAAAGATAGAGAATATACCGCATCACAAGTTCCCCGTCAAGCTTTTTGCCTATGACATAAATCGGTATTATTGCGTAAAATATGAATTGAATCACATCCAGATCGCAGTTATTTCCGTGAAAAATGAGGGAATAAAGATACCACAAGGTTACAAAAAGAGAGAAAGAACATAACAGGAAGTTCTATAGTCACTTTCTTGTAGTAAATTATTTCCGCAAAGATTATTGTAAGTGCAATTACCAAAATTATGAAATTGTTATGAAAATCTTTAAAAGCCGGAATACGAAAGATTGTACCCGTGATGGTCTGTGCTGAAATCATCATGGCTACAACAAAGCTGTTAAGTTTTATGAAAAGCCGGTCTTTTGAGTTTTGAAGCGTGTTTTCCATAAATTACCTCGGTTATTTTCGTAGAATAAAAGTCATTCCGTCTTTAACAAACAAAAACAGAGCCTTTGCCGGATTGGAAGTTTTAAACGCCCAATGCATAGCCTTTTTTTCAACTGCTTTTGTTTTAAATACGCCTTGCCGATTTCCGTATAATGAATGTTGTACAATCTTTTTTGTTCTTTGTCGGTGAATTGTTCAATAATCGGCTTCATTTTATTAAGATAATGAAGTCTGTATTGTTCATAAAGCTCGCCCTTCGGCATATTGCGGTCAAGCTTGAACTTTTCAATGCAGACATCACTTATGCAGGCAACCCTGCAGCCGCAGGCAACACGGGCAAAAAATTCAAGATCCTGATGACGCTTGAACGATTCGTCCCATTCCTTTACATAGTCAAGCACACTTCTTTTAATCATAATTGTACTTGAACAGGCAATTATTTCGTTGCACAAAAATCGGTAAAAAATTGTCGGCATTATCCGCTTTTACAATACGGTCGGTGTTCTCGGTCATATGCTCCAGAAACGAGCCGTAAATCATTGCGTAATCTTCGGGAAGCTTTTCAAAGCAGTCAACCTGTTTCTGCGTTTTGTCCGAAAGAAAGACATCGTCATCATCAAGAAAGCCCAAATAAAATCCCTTTGACGCTCTGATTCCTGTGTTTCTGGCGGCAGAACCGTTAATATTTTTTTGTGTACAAGATATTTTACATTTTCAAATGTTTCGTATTTTTTCATTTTTTCGGCAGTAAGCAACTGTTCCGGTTCATTTTCGCCGTTATCGTCAACAACGATTACCTCAATGTTTTTGTATGTCTGGTTAAGAACGCTGTCAACGGCAGAGTTGATCTTGTCGGCACCTTTATATGTAGGAATGATAACGGAAACGAGCTGTTGCATTTATACCACCTTAAAATGTTTTTGCTGTAATTATAAATTTTTTTTTGTGTGTGTCTTGCTCTGAGTGTGCGGTCAATGTAGAAGTCCTGAAGAAGCTTTGCCGTGTTGCATACATCGAATCCGGCGTCTGTAACCTGTTTCTGACAGTCCTTTCTTTCGTATGCGCCAAGCACATCAAGGCAGGTTTTTGCCCATACATCGGCAGAGTTTGAAAGCGAAAGTCGTGTCACATTGTCCGTAACAACAGTTTCATCGGCAATAACATCGCTCATAACAATCGGCAAGCCCGAAGTCTGGGCTTCAATGCCCGTAAGCGGCAAGCCTTCCCATAATGACGGAAAAAGGAAAAGGTCAAGCGCCTGATACAATACGCTTGTGTCCATAACGCCTGTAAAAATCACATCATTTTCAAGACCGAGTGCCTTTGTTTTAGCTTTTATATCGTCCTCAAGCTTTCCTTCACCGCAGAGAACAAGAACCGTGTTCTTATTCATCCTGTGAATCTCGTTAAAGACATCAAGAATAAATGTATGGTTTTTCGGCTGTGCAAAACGGCCTACATGACCGATGACGATTTTGTCGCCGACGCCGAGCTTTTCACGCATATCTCTGCGTGTCTGTTCGTTATATTTGAATCTGTCTGTTTCAATGCTGTTGTTGATATATTTTACTTTTCCGTCCTGAACAGCCTGTTTTCCGAACAGCCATTCTCCGGCAGGTTTTGAGCACATAAACATATCCGTGCAATGTTTTTTGATGAACATTTTTTCGTAAAGAAAGAAGAAATATTTCAGATTTACAACAGTTTTCGCATTGTGAGCATGTGCAATTCTTGTCGGAATTCCTGCCTGATGAGCATAATCAAGCGTCCAGAGTCCCAGTTCCTGATGAACATGAAAAACTTTGTACTCCGGATGACTTGTGAGAATATTCATACATTCCTTTTTTGTATTCTCTCATATGCAGGGGATTAAACGGACGGGTTCTGTAAACTTTTCCGCCGTATTCTCTGATTTCCTTTTCGTAATAACCCTCCTGCGGTCTGTGAACGAGAAAATCAAATAAAATCTGTTCCTTATCAATATGTCTGTATAAATTCGTTACGAGGGTTTCAATTCCGCCCGCATCCATCAGCACGATGTTGTGCAAAACTCTTATCGGTTCCATACTGACCTCCGTATCATTTCTTGATTTTATGCAGTGCAGGAATTATTTTGTCATGAACAATTCCGATTGAACCCGCAACAAAGCCCTGTGGCAGAATATTGAACATCTTACCGCCTAACTTCTTGACGACACTGCGGTTGTCTTTCCACAGCGGTGTGTCTGCCCATTCACTCTTTTGCTTGTAATCAAGATACTGTTTTATCATAGGATGATTGTTGTTTTCAATCCACGGCCTTGTTCCGTCCATAAAACAGGTCGTAAAATGAACAATACAGGGGTTGGAAACTGCATCAAGCACCTGCGATTCCGTATAATACCGGCTGACTCTCTTGGCTTTTTTCGCATTTTTATAATTGAGATAAAAAACGATTGAGTAGGCGTTGTAGTTGAGCGGAATAAGAAGCTTGTCCTCGTTTGTAGTGCAGGCATTCAGTACAGGCTGGTCAACAAAGGAGAGATGACGGTGATTCTGTATAAACTTCTTGAAATTTTCTTCAAGCTTTCTTCTGCGGATTTCCGCAAGATTTAGCATAATATTGCCTGCGCTTATATATATGTCGTCTGGTTTCATTCCGACTTCCGTTTTATAGCTGTCACCGATACATTCATATGCACCTGCAACAATCTTGTCTTTCATATCAATGTTCCATAACGGCTCAAGAGAGGACATTATCATTGTGTCGCAGTCAATGTGGATAACCTTGTCAACCCATTCGGGCAACATACTTGAATAAAAAAGTCTTGCAAATGTGCTAATATTCCATCTTCCGATGTTGATTGATGAGTTTGTCAGCTTTTCAATATCGGAAATGGGAATAAAAAGTAATCTGACGGTTAAATTTTTGACACATTGTTGTGAATTTGTCTTTGTTTTCCTGCGACATACCGTTTTCAATCAGGAAAATATTTAGTTCGTCAACAGATTGGTTGTTTTCGAGCAGGGAATACATTGATATACCCGCAACCATCGAGTAGCTGTCCGAACTTGAATAAACTACATTCATTTTACCCTCCGGGGCTTATATACTAAAACTTATTTAAGATACATTTCCTCAAATTTCTTGAATGATTGAAGATTTTTATCTTTGTCGGCAATAATAAGATTTTCAATACCGCCGATTTCATCAAACGGCCATTCAACTCCCAAATCCGGATCGTTGTACATAATGCCGTCATCATATTCGCCGTAGAATTTTTTCACCGCATTTGTATGAAACAACAGACGGTTCAAGCACAAGATAGCCGTGTGCAAAATGTTCAGGAACATAGAGCTCGTTCATATTTTCTTCGGAAAGGTAGAATCCCTGCCATTTTTTGAATGTAGGTGATTCGGGACGGAGGTCAACGATAACATCAAAAACCTTGCCCTTAATGCACCGTACCAGCTTTGCCTGTTCGTGAACTCTCTGAAAATGAAGCGCACGAATTACACCCTTGTGAGAAACCGTGTAGAAAACCTCGGCAAGATTGTGTTCAAGGCCGTTAGCCTCAAAAACTTCCTTTGAGTAGTCCTTTATAAATGCACCTCTGATATCGGTTGCACAGAACGGTTTGATGAGGTATGCACCCTCAAAGTCCGTATTGCAAAATTCAAATTTCTGTATCATTAAAATACACCTTACTTTAAAAAACTAATTGAGTGATTTAAGCCATTCCATTGTTTTTGAAACACCTTCGGCAAAAGAAACCGAGGGCTTGAAATAACAGTCTATTTCAATATCGGCTGTATCAAATGCCTCAAGCGGCATATTTATTCCCGTAAAAAGGTACATCGCCGAAAATCGGCTTTGCGTTGGGGGCAAGCGTCTGTTGCATTTCAAGAATAAATTCTTTAAGAGGTCTTGCGTTTCCGCTGCCGATTGTATATTCCTTGTTAGGTTTACCGTGTTTTCCGATTGCCTCAAATGCTCTTGCAACATCGTCAATATAGATGAAGTCATAGTTCTGTGTTGCGGCGGTGAACTGCAACGGCTCATTTGCAATGATTTTGCGGATTGTAGAATTTACAAAACGGGGCGAAAGCTCACCGATGCCGTATGCGTTTGTGATAACTGCCCAACAGAGGTCAATTGAAAGGCTGTTTGCAATCGGCTTGCAAATTGCTCTTGCAATCAGCTTGCCTGCACCGTAAATGTACGGAAGTCCGGGCTTGCTTTCCTGAGTGTAAACAGCGGTGTAGGTTTCTTTTTCCATAATAGAACCGGCATTTACAAACTTTTTGCACTGCATTTTGTCGGCTGTTCTGAGAGCACGAGCGGTCCACAGGGCGTTTTGCAACTGAACATTTTCATCGCATCTGAGCAATCCTGCCGAGCCTACCCATGCAAAGTGGTAGAAAACATCAATATCTCTGTCGGAAATCATGTCAGCCAAGGTTTCAATCTCATCAAGCTCGCAATACACAATTTCAATGTCACTGAGATTCTTTATGTTATCAATGTTTTCGCTTTCATCCTTAACAACGGCAAACACCTTTATACCGTCGGCACAAAGTCTTTTGCAGACATTTGAGCCGATAAAACCGTTTGAGCCTGTTACAATTGCCTTTTTCATAAGTAAACCTCTTTTTTATATTTGCCGTATGATTATTTCAGAAATTCTTCAATCTGCCTATCCATACAGCCTCTTACATTGCCGTTTTCCATATAACAGCATGACCATTCGACCGTTTTTTCACTGCATCATCAACATGCCAATGAGGTTTCCAGCCAAAAACAGTCTTGAGTTTTGAGCAGTCAAGCTTGAGAAAATTAGCCTCGTGGACTGCATTCTTTTCACTTTTGTCAATCCGGTTTATATTGCCGGCATATTTTACGAACAAGTCAACAAGCTCGCCTGTTGTTATGCAGTCGCACTCGTCAGGACCTACATTATAACAGTCGGCAAACTTAATGTCCCCGTACTGGGCTTTTGCAATCATAAGATATGCATAAAGCGGTTCGAGAACATGCTGATACGGTCTTGTGGAATGCGGATTGCGGACGATAATATTCTCGCCCTTTTCCAATGCTCTCACGCAGTCGGGAATAATTCTGTCGTTTGCAAAATCTCCGCCGCCGATAACATTTCCTGCTCTCGCTGTGGAAATCGCCGTTCTTCCGTCGGCGAAGAAAGAATTTTTGTAGCTGTGGGTTACAAGTTCCGAGCAGCTTTTGCTGTTTGAATATGGATCAAACCCGTCAAGCGGTTCGTTTTCACGATATCCCCATTGCCATTCCCTGTTTTCATAAACCTTGTCGGTTGTAACATTGAGAAACGATTTCACACAGCTTGACTGCCGTACACACTCAAGAATGTTGACCGTTCCCATAACATTTGTTTCATATGTATATGCAGGCATTTTGTAGCTGTCACGCACAATCGGCTGAGCCGCAAGATGAAGTACAATCTCAGGCTGTGCCTCATCAAATGCCTTTTTAAGCGAATCAAAATCACGGATATCCCCGATAACCGACTTTACATCGCTCTCGATATTTGCAATCTCAAAAAGTGACGGTGAGGTTGGCGGATTAAGCGAATAACCCGTTACATCCGCACCGGCATTTGCAAGCAGCTTGCAGAGCCAACTGCCCTTGAATCCTGTGTGTCCCGTAATGAACACTTTTTACCCTTATAAAAATCAAGCATCATTCCGACCACACTTTCCAAGGAGAGCAGTACGGTCGTTCCAAAGCTTTTCAAGACGCTCCTTGTCACGCAATGTGTCCATACACTGCCAAAATCCGTTATGCTTGCAGCACATAAGCTGACCTTCTCTTGCAAGCTGTTCCATCGGCTCACGCTCAAACATAACTGTATCGTCTTTTATATAGTCCAAAACCTTCGGTTCAAGCACCATAAAGCCTGCGTTAATCCAGCCTGAATCAATATCGCTTTTTTCACGAAAAGCTCTGACTTCATTGTTTTCGGTCAAATCAAGCACACCGAATCTGCTTTCGGGTTTTACGGCTGACATAGTTGCAAGCTTGCCGTGCTTTTTGTGGAAATTGAGCAGAGCGTTTATGTCAACATCGGAAACACCGTCGCCATAGGTCATAAAAAACGGTTTATCTCCGATAAAATTGCTAATCCTTTTAAGTCTGCCGCCCGTCATCGTGTCAAGACCTGTGTCAACAACAGTAACCTTCCATTTTTCGGCTCTTTTGTTATGTACAATAATCTTATCATCCTGAGTAAAATCAAAGGTGATGTCTGATGTATGAAGAAAATAGTCGGCAAACCATTCCTTGATTACATGCTGTTTGTAACCTGCACATATAATGAACTCATTCACACCGTAGTGGGTGTACAGCTTCATAATGTGCCACAAAATAGGCATTCCGCCGATTTCAATCATTGGTTTAGGTTTGAACTGGGATTCCTCGGAAATTCTTGTTCCGTATCCTCCTGCGAGTATAACTGCTTTCAAAACTCTGCCTCCTTAAACAGCACCCTCACCCTTGAAAACAGAGGTGATAGTTTTGAGAATAATTTTCAGGTCAAAGCAGACAGAGCGGTTTTTGATATAGCAAATCTCCATTGCTCTTCTGCATGCATATGAGGTACAGCTTCTGCCGTTTGCCACCCGGAAACCCGTAAGTCCCGGCTTTATGCTCAAAAGCATGTCACGGTAGTTGCCGTAAATTTCAGTTTTAACCTCCATAACGGGTCTTAGTCCTACGATAGAGATGTCGCCTTTTAAAATATTGAAAAGCTGAGGCAACTCGTCAAGGCTTGTTCTTCTCATGAATTTGCCGACCTTTGTGACCGGGATCCGTTTTCAAGCTGGAAATTTCTTTTTTGTACTCAGCTTTCTGCTCGGACGAGCATATGATGTCAAAAATCCGTTTAAAAAAATCATAAGCAGGCTTTTGTTCAGTTGTATGTCCGCTTGATGACGCACTTTTGTTTATGCTTTTTACGGATTCCATTTTGCCCTCTGTGGGCAGGACGAGCCTGTTAGTGCGGTATGTTTGCAAAAGGCGGTTTGGCATCAGTCATTTGCTGATGCCTTGTAATATCCGCCGTATCTTGAGTAATAGCTCTTGCCCTTACGGGTTTCGTGAGGCTTTACACGGTTAAGAATAACACCGAGAATTTTTGCATTAGTTCTTTTGATAACTTCAACTGTTCTTGAAAGCTCGGGATATGTTGTTGAGTTATTTCTTGCAATAATAACAACACCGTCAGACTCCTTCATAATAGGCAGGGCGTCAATAACAACGCCGATTGGCGGTGTATCGAAAATAATGTAGTCGTAATTTTTTTCAAGAGTTTTGATAAGATCAAACATGGATTCACTCGCAAGAAGCTCTGACGGGTTCGGCGGAATAGCGCCGTATGTAATTGCCTTGAGATTCTCGATTTTTGTATCCTTTACAATGTCCTCAAGTGAACATTCCTCGTTGAGGTAGTTTGTAAGACCGGGAGTAGGTGTGATTTTTTAAAGCTGTGTTAACTCTCGGACGGCGAAGGTCACATTCAACAACGATAACCTTTGTGCCAACCTGCTGAGCAAGAGCAGATGCAACATTGATTGAAGTTACGGTTTTGCCCTCACCTTTTGTTGAAGAAGTAAAGGCTACCTTTTTTACAACCCTTTTTGAAAATTGAGTATGCGATGTTTGTTCTTGCTGTTTTGTATGATTCACGAACCTGAAAGCCAAGTGCCTCGGTGTCGATTGAACGGTCGATTTTAGTCTTTTTCATTGCAGTTTCACTCCTTTAACAATTAATAACCCGATTCGTAGTCACCGTACTTCTTTTCGGCTACCTTCTGATTTGAAAAATATTCAAAGTCGGGAATAGCGGCAAGCAACGGAAGGTCAAGAACGGTTGTCATTTCATCATTGTACTTGATTTTAACATCAAGGATGTCACGGACGAATGAAATGATGAGTGAAATAATAAGACCTGCGGCGAAAGCTATCATAACATTTCTCGAAACATTCGGGGATGTAGGAGCTTTCGGTGTTGTAGCCTTGTCAACAATTTTAAGCTTTGCATTGTCCTTTACATTGGCAATTGTCTTTGGTGCAATTTTGCAATTGCGTTGCCTATGTTTTTTGATTCGGACGGACTGCCCGAATTTACAAGCGCCTTAAAAACCTCGGTATCTTCAATGCTTTCAAACTTAATCATTGATTTAAGCTGTGACGCTGTGTATTTTTCGTTGAGTTCCTTTGAAACGGAATTGTAGAAAGAATTTGAATCGAGCAACTCGATATAGGTGAGAACAAGATTCTTTGCGTAGTTGATACTCTGATAATCGTCATAAGCCGACTGGCTTTTTGTAGTTGGTTTCAACATAAAGCTTTACGGTTGAAGTATATGTTTTCTGAACAAAAATGTTGTTACAAAATATGACGCAGCCGCACATAAAAGCGACAGCACCGCAATAAACACAATATTTTTTCTTGATAATTCTCGTTATGTCCTTGAATGTTATCTCCATTAAATTACTCCTCTTCTCGGCTTTTTGTACGCATATGGCAAGATAATGCCACAGTCGACACGAAAGTGCTGTAGGCGAAAAACGGCACAAAAAGCACAAAATACTTTTAAACATGACACTCCTATTATATTTCAAATCAGTAAAAAAATCAATATGAATAAAGGCTTAATAAAGGGAAAATATGTCTTTTTTGCAAAATATGCAATTACTCTGATTTTTCATGTGTACAAAACATACATAAAATATATGATTATTTTGTTGCAGTTAGCCGAAAAATACATAAATAACGAGCTGAAATAAAGCTCAGGTAAAATTTGCAAAAAAAAATAAACAAAAACATGGGGAATAACCGACAAATTTTCTACTTATATATTAGTATGTCACAATATGTCATAATAAGAAAACAATTACAGAAAAAGGTGTAGGGCAAGCGGATAAGGTCTGTACACGAATATTTGCAAAAGAAGGAATTTATAAATCGGCAGGCGTGTTTTTTATGCAAAAGGCAAGTGTACAAATGAATTAAAATACAAGATCAGAGAAAACGATGCAGTGCAAAATTGATTTAAAACGGCATAATGCACAATGAAAATGCCTGATTTGACAAAAGGATTGTAATTTTTCCGAATATAACAAATTTTTATAATAAAATGCTTTACAAAATGCGAAATGTGGTGTATAATACTGTACAAAGAAGTTAAATGGTGAAGTTTTCCATTGTGCTCCCTGCAGTTTTCGGCTTGCAGATGCGTATTATGCCAATGAATCCGTGAAGCTTCTTGCTGATGAAAACAAAATAAAATACAAGGTGGTATGAACTATGAAAAAGTTATCAGCAATGTTAGTAGCGTTCATCCTTGTTGCAGCAACTGCTTTCACTGCTTTTGCAGCAGGAATCAATGACAGCGAACAGGCTGTCCTCAACGAACTCAAGACATCTGTTAAGATGAACGGTTCGGAGATGGTTATTCCGAGCGAGTTTGTAAACCAGGCTGAAAACTACTTTAACACAATCGATATGACAGCAGATGAGTCATCTCAGATCGTTGCTATTCTCAAGAAGGGCGAGAGCTTCCTTGAGAACTCAGGTGCATCTAATATTGCAGATCTCACATTTGCTCAGAAGCAGACACTTCTTTCTTACGGTAAGGAAGTTGTCGGTGTGCTCGGTATGACAATGTCATATGACACATCTTCAAAGAAGCTTACAATTTACGGCAAAGACGGCAAGGTTGCATTCTCAGCTGTTCCTACACTTACAAAGGCAGGCAGCGTTCAGGATAACAGTGTTATCAAGACAACAGGCGCAGAGGCTGACTTCAGCGGCATTATCGCTGTTTCTGCTGTTGCATTTGTAATGGTAGCAGGCGGTGCTTTCTACCTTGCAAAATCTAAAAAAGAAAGAGCTTGATTCTAATGTCTGATAAAAAAATCAGACACGGTCATAAATCAAAGAATGGGAAGAGTTTTATAATTCTTCCCATTATCTTTTGTTTGATAACATATCTTGTGCTGTATCTTGCTTTTGTTCCGTCCTTTTTTCACCTGTGATTTCGGCAGTAGGTATGTTCTTCTCAGATAATGAAAAGGATTCTTCAACAGAGTACGATAATATTTTTGTGCCCGTGTCAGAAAACTCAACCGTTCCTACCGTTACAAAAAAGGATTCAAACGGTCAGGAAAAAACTTATGTTAAAAACGACTCCGTTCAGTACCCTAACTACGGAAATCTGTTCGGTGAGCTTATAATCAATGACTGCAATGTTGACGCAAATCTTTTTTTCGGTGACAATGATGTTGCACTCAGAAACGGTGTTGGCATTTATGCCGGAAGTTTTGTCCCCGGTTACGGCGGAACAATCCTCGTTGCAGGTCATAACAATACTTATTTCAACGGTCTTAAAAACGCAGAAGTCGGTCAGAAGGTTGAAATCAAGACAAGCTACGGTAATTACATCTATGAAATCACCGACACGGCTGTCAAAAAAGCGACTGACAGAACCGCATATGACCTTTCGGCGGATTATGAAAATCTCATAATGTACACCTGCTATCCGTTTGACGCACTCGGTCTTACAACACAGAGATATTTTGTGTATGCAAAGTTAGTGTCGGGTACTCCGATTGATAAGGAGGCGAACTGATGAATTCTAAAGTAAGACATATTATTTACGGAATAATTTCGTTCGTTCTCTCGTTTGTACTGTTTTTGCTTTCGTTTGCAATAGTTCTTCAGTCAACAATCCTCAACCCATCGTATATTATGGATAACATGAATACGAGCAACTATTTTGTTGACAAGCGTGACGAAATCAAAGAAAGCCTTGTTGACCTCGGTTATGCGTCGGGACTTGATGAAAAGTTTTTTGAAAATGTTGTTGACGAAGTGACAATTCACGATAATACACAGGCCTATCTCAACAGCTTTTATGCAGGCGAGGAGGCTAAGATTGACACAACAGCGTTTAAGCAGAAATTTAACAGCGAGCTTGACAGCTACATAAGTAAGAATAATCTCAAGGTTGCAAATGATGGGAGCAGAGAATATCTCATCAATCAGGCTGCTAACATTTATGCGGCGGCGCTCAGAATACCCTTTTTGCCACACTTTCTGCTTATCTCATTGCATTGAAAAATATGATGCCGTTGATTATCGGCGGACTTGCAGTCCTTGTCGCAATTCTATGCGTAATCATCATCTTTACAAATAGTTGGAAGCACAGAGCGGTAAGGTATATCTGTTATTCAACATCTGCGGCATTCCTTACGGTTGGTATAATTCCGGCAGTGTTGCTTTCAACAGGCTATATGAGCAAGATTAATATTGATTCAAGGGCGTTCTACAATCTCTTTGTTCAGAGTATGAACAATATTCTTATCGCCGTTGCAATCTGTTCTGTAATCTTTTTTTATAGTTTCGATCGGACTTTTCTTCCTGCACAAGAGTATGCGCAGACACGCAAGTGAAGAATGATGAAATTGAAAGTTGAAAATTGAAAATGTAAAATTACGGTCGAGAAGATAGTTTGCAAATGCAAAACACTGTCTTCCCGACCGTTTTTTATATAAAAGTTGTTGTCTGTTTGTAGTGGCGAACACGGTTCGATTCTACGAAAAAAAACACAGTCGGTTTTCCTACAAGGATTCCGACCGTATTTTTTATGAATTAATCATCGATATTGTAAAATCGTTTTGCGTTGTCGCAGGTGATTTGCAAAAGTTCGGAAATGCTCATATTACGCAGAGATGCGATTTTTTCTGCGGCATAGACAATCATAGAGCTGTCGCAACGCTTGCCACGGAACGGCACGGGCGCCATATACGGAGCGTCGGTTTCGAGCAGAAGCCTGTCAAGTGGAATTTCCGAGGCGACCTCAAGACTGTGACGGGCATTTTTGAATGTAACAACACCGCCGAGACTGATGTACATTCCCATGCGAACCGCTTCACGCATAAGCTCAACACTGCCCGAAAAGCAATGAACCAGCGCATTTGGTTTGTATTTTCTCAGAAGATCGTACACATCACCGTGAGCCTCACGATCGTGAACTATAAGCGGCATTTCAAGGTCAAGAGAAAGCCTGATCTGTTCCTCAAAAACACGCTTTTGCAAGTCTTTCGGAATGTCCCAATGATAATCAAGCCCTGTTTCGCCGATTGCGACAACCTTTTTATGTTTTGAAAGCTGTGCAAGCTGTTCAAGATAATTGTCCGGAATATTTTCGAGATTTTCTGGATGAAATCCGACTGCGGCATACATAAAATCATATTTTTCGGCATATTCAATGCAGGTTTTTGCCGTTTCAAGGTCAACCGCATTGTTGACAATTCCGCACACACCCTTTGTGTGAATGTTTTCCAAAAGTTCAAAACGGTCATCGTCAAACCATTTGTCGTCATAATGTGCGTGTGCATCGAAAATGTTGTTGTAAAGTGACATCGGTGTATCTCCCTAAAAGTATGGGCGGTCATTGACCGCCCACATTGATGAATTTATATGTTCATACACATATGTTTTGATATAACATATGTGTATTCAATTTTGCACGCATTGCGTGCAATCGTGTGCAACGCACACGAACGGGAGAACACGGTTCTCCCCTACAGTTACGCTCGGGCATAAATAGTTTTTAATTTATCAAACTGTCTACACGAAAGGGGAACGGCGGCTCGCCGTTAACAGATTTTTGAGCCGACAGGCATATTGTCAACAAAAACAACCTTTAAATCATCGCCGTGAACTGCAGAAAGAATCATACCGCAGCTTTCAACACCGCAAAGCTTTGCAGGCTTGAGGTTCTGAACAAGAATAATCTTCTTGCCGATAAGCTCCTCCGGCTTGTAGTAGTTTGCAATACCGCTGACAACGGTTCTGTCCTTTACACCGTCAAAAATTGTGAACTGTAAAAGCTTTTTGCTCTTTTTAACGGGTTCGCAGGTCTTAACCTCGCACACACGGAGGTCAACCTTTGCAAAATCATCAATGCCAATCTGTGCAACACCCTCAAGCTCTTCACGGAGTGCCTTTGTTTCTTCACTTTCACCCTCGTTGTTCTTGATAATGCTGTTGAGTTCTTCAATTTCCTTTTCAACATCAATTCGTGGGAAGAGTGCATCTCCCTTGTGAACCGTGACATCAGCAGGAAGAACACCGAACTGGTCGCAGTTTTCGTAGCCGGCACATTTTTTCACAAGCGCCAATCTGCTCAAGAGCCTTTGGCATTGTCGTTGGCATAAATGCCGAGAGAAGGGTGCAGGCAATACGGATTGCCTCAAGAAGGTTGTAGAGAACCGTTGCGAGTCTTGCTTTCTTTGTTTCGTCCTTGGCAATAACCCACGGAGCGGTTTCGTCAATGTATTTATTTGCACGGGAAACAAGCTTGAAGATTTCGGCAAGTGCGTTCTGGAGCTGAGTCTTGTCCATGAAATCGTCAACCTTTGCACGGAGCGATGTTGCGGTTTCGATAAGGTCATCGTCAAATTCGCCGCTCTCACGCTCTGTGGGAAGAGTGCCGCCGAAATATTTCTGAACCATTGCAACTGTTCTTGAAACAAGATTGCCAAGACCGTTTGCAAGGTCGGAATTGATACGATTAATCATAATTTCGTTTGAGAATGAGCTGTCTGCACCGAGAGCCATTTCACGCATAATGTGGTAACGGATTGCGTCAGCGCCGTAACGCTCACCGAGAACAAACGGATCAACAACATTGCCGAGTGACTTTGACATCTTCTGTCCGTTGAAAGTAATCCAGCCGTGAACGGCAAGATGCTTTGGAAGCGGAAGGTCAAGAGCCATAAGCATTGCAGGCCAGATGATAGCGTGAAAACGCATGATGTCCTTTGCTACCATATGAACATCGGCAGGCCAGTATTTGTCAAATTCGTCAAATTTTTTCATTCTTGTAGCCGAGAGCGGAGATATAGTTTGAAAGTGCGTCAATCCAAACATAAACAATATGCTTTTCGTCAAATGTAACCGGAATGCCCCATTTGAAGCTTGTTCTCGATACGCAAAGGTCTTCAAGTCCCGGCTTGATAAAGTTGTTTACAAGCTCAACAGCTCTTGTCTTTGGCTGTAAATAGTCTGTTTCCGTGAGGAGCTTTTCAATTCTGTCGGCAAAAGGTGACATCTTAAAGAAGTATGCCTCCTCCTTTGCCTCTGTAACCTCTCGTCCGCATTCGGGGCATTTGCCGTCAATAAGCTGGCTTTCTGTCCAGAAGCTTTCACAGGGGGGTGCAGTATTTGCCCTTGTATTCGCCCTTGTAGATGTAGCCCTTGTCATACAGCTCCTTGAAAATTTTCTGAACTGTTTCAATGTGATAATCGTCTGTTGTGCGGATATATCTGTCATAGCTTATGTTCATAAATTTCCATAAGCCCTTAAAGGTTTTTACAATTTCGTCAACATACTCTTTGGGAGTAACACCCTTTTCGGCAGCCTTCTGTTCAATTTTAAGACCGTGTTCATCCGTACCCGTAAGGAACATAACATCATATCCCTGCATTCGTCTGTAACGGGCGATAGAATCGCACGCAACGGTGGTGTAGCAATGACCGATGTGGGGATTGCCTGACGGATAATAAATAGGCGTTGTAATGTAAAATGGTTTTTTCTGACACATAGTATTTGTCCTCCCTAAAATTCAGCAAATGAGCTGTAACTGTAATTATACCAATTATTGCATATAATTTCAAGAGTTCATGGTATAAACGGAGAATAGTTAATTGTTGTATGCTTAATTTAAAGACAATTACTTATGATTCATTCGGTGATATTACTGTTTGAATTCATAATTAATCGTGTTAAAGTGAAATAATGCCGAACTGCGCAAGTGTGTAGGAAATTAAGATGAACACAAGGCAGATTGGAGCTATATATTTAATCATAACATCAAACAAAGCCCTTCTGCTGAAACGCTCGCCGTTCCTTGTGACTTCGTCTGCAATAGTCTTTGGCTTGATAACCCAGCCGATGAGAATACAAGTGCAAAGTGCGACAATCGGCATAATAATGCTGTTGCTCAAGAAGTCAAAGAATGTAAGGAAGTCCATTCCGAGAATCTTAACATTTGACCATATACCGTTGCCGAGTGATGACGGAATACCCATAATAAGACAGATGACGATAACGATAAGACAGGACTTGATTCGTGTAAGCTTGAACTTGTCCATAAGCGAAGAAACAATTGCTTCCATTACGGAGATTGAGCTTGTGATAGCTGCAAAGAATACAAGAACAAAGAACAAAAATCCGATGATTCCGCCGGCAGGCATTTCGTTGAATACCTTTGGAAGTGTGATGAACATAAGTCCGGGACCGCTTGCACCAAGACCTTCTTCACCGCTGAATACATAAACCGCAGGAACTACCATAAGACCTGCGAGAAGTGCAACGGCTGTGTCGAAAATCTCAATTTGGTTAACCGACTTTGTGAGGTTTACCTCATCTTTGTGTATGAACCGTAGGTTACCATAATTCCCATTGCAATGCTCATTGAGAAGAACAGCTGACCGAGTGCCGCCGCAAATGTCCAAATTGACAGCTTGCTGAAATCGGGAATGAGGTAGTACGAAACACCCTCCATTGCGTTTGGAAGCGTGAGTGTGTAGATTGAAATTCCGACTGTCAGAACAAGCAGAACAGGCATCAAAAATTTGCTCAGTCGCTCAATGCCTTTGTTTACTCCGAGCATAATTACCACTGCACTCAACAGCATAAATATTAAGAAAAACACAATGGGTGACAACGGGTCGGAAATAAAGTCCGAAAAAGTTGTCCTGTGCCGCAGGGGCAACAAGTCCCTGTGCATAAACGCACATATATTTTGTAACCCAACCGCCGATAACGCAGTAGTACGGAATAATGATTATAGGAACAAGCGTTGCAAGGTAGCCTAAAAACGAGAATTTGCTACATAGCTTTTTGTAGGCGAGAATCGGACTTAGCTTTGTTTTTCTGCCGATTGCGATTTCGGCAGTCAAAAGTGAAAAGCCGAATGTAAGCGCAAGAATTATGTAGATAAAGATAAATGTTCCGCCGCCGTACTTAGCTGCATAATACGGAAATCTCCAGAGATTTCCCAAGCCTACTGCACTTCCCGCAGCGGCAAATACAAATCCGAGTCCGCCGGAAAAGCTTCCCCTTTTTTTACTCATGATAATTACCTCTCATTTTCTTTAGAATTTTTTAAAATCTGTAAATAAACAATCAACGCAAGTATAACATAATACAGAGATTAAAACAATATTTTTTGAAATTTTTTGAATATTTTGCAAAAAGAAAATTTTGGTTTTATCTTTGCGAATTTTGTCAAATCTATTGCAAATCAATTTTATTTGTGTTATTGTAAAATATATGTAAAGAATGCGTTGTCAAAGGTAAAATTTAGTGCAATTCGCTTGAAATAATCCGTTTCGTATTTTATACTTAATCAGATATATTAAATTGGGTTATATATCAGTTTTTATGGTGGTGAATTATATGTCAAATTCAAAAAACAACAATAAAAAAACATCCGAAAAAGCAAAGCTTATGTCAAAATGGCAAAAGATGCCTTATACTAACAGAGAATTAAGCTGGGTTGACTTTAATGCAAGAGTGCTTGAAGAGGCGTTCAAAAGACCAATCCAATTATGGAAAGATGCAACTTCCTTTCAATTACGGCATCGAACCTTGACGAATTTTTTTATGGTTCGTGTTGCAGGTGTGCTTGACCAAATTCATCACGGCAGAACAAGCCGTGACGCATCGGGCATGACTCCTACAGAGGTTATGGACGGACTTGTTGAAAAAATTCACGAGTTTGCCAAAAGCAGTACAGCTGTTACAACCGTTCAATAATTCCGTCACTTCGTTCGGCAGGCATTGTGTTCAAAGAGGCTGACGAGCTTGACGGCGACCAGAAAGCGTTTGTTGAGGAATACTTTGAAAAAGTAGTTTTCCCCGTATTGACGCCTATGGCTGTTGATACAAGCCGTCCGTTCCCGATGCTTGCAAACAAAAGCCTTAACATTGCTGTTCGCCTTACAAATGCCGAGAATGAAGAATTTTTCGCATTGGTTCAGGTTCCGTCAATTCTTCCGAGATTTCTTGAGCTTCCGACTCACGAGGGCAGAGCGTTTATTCTGCTTGAAAAAATAATCGCAATGCACCTCGGTGAGCTTTTTGAGCTTTACAACATTAAGCAGTACGATCCTTTCAGAATCACCCGAGATTCCGACCTTGACATTGACGAGGATACCGAGGATCTTATGGCTGAAATTAAAAAGTCAATCAGAAAGCGTAAAAGAGGAGAACCTGTCCGTCTTGAATTCGGCAAGAAATGCAACCGAGAAATTCGTGAATTTCTTGTTGACGCTCTCGATGTTACGGAGCGTGAAATCTACTTTCAGAGAGGTCCTCTTGACCTTACATTCCTTTCAAAGTTTGCTCACATTAAGGGCTGTGAGGATATGTGCTTTGAACCAATCGTTCCCGTAAATCCACCTGCGGAATTCTGCGGTTATGACGATATTTTTGAGGCTATCCGTGAAAAGGACAGACTTGTGCATCATCCTTATGAAAGCTTTGATGTTGTGGTTGATTTTGTCAAAAAGGCGGCAACCGATCCGAATGTTCTTGCCATCAAGCAAACCTTGTACCGTGTCAGCGGAAATTCACCGATTGTTGCGGCTCTTATCAAGGCGGCTGAAAACGGCAAGCAGGTAACTGTTCTTGTTGAACTCAAGGCGAGATTTGACGAGGAAAACAACATTCAGTGGGCAACAAAGCTTGAAAAGGCGGGCTGTCATGTAATTTACGGTCTTACGGGACTTAAAACCCACTGCAAAATCTGTCTTGTAGTAAGAAAAGACAAGGACGGAATCAGAAGATATTTGCATATGGGTACGGGTAACTATAACGACAGTACGGCGAGATTCTATACCGATATCGGTATGTTCACCTGCCGTGAAGAATACGGTGTTGACGCATCATCACTCTTTAATGTGCTGACAGGTTACTCAACTCCGCCTGAATACAACAAATTTATCGTTGCACCTCACGGAATGCGTCCGTTCTTTGAGGCTATGATTATTCAGGAAACCGAGAACGCAAAGCTCGGACTTCCGGCCAAAATTACCGCAAAGGTGAACTCGCTTGTTGATCCTGAAATCATCAGCCTTTTTGTACGATGCGTCAAATGCAGGCGTAAAAATTGACCTCATAGTAAGAGGTATCTGCTGTCTTGTTCCGGGGGTCCATGGATTCAGCGAAAACATCAGAGTAATTTCAATTGTCGGTCAGCTTTTGGAGCATAGCCGAATATTCATATTTGAAAACAATTCAAATCCGCTTTATTATATGGGAAGTGCCGACTGGATGCCGAGAAACCTCGACAGACGAGTTGAGCTTGTGTTCCCTGTTGAGGACGAGGATATCAAAAAGCGTGTGCAGGAGGTTATCACGGTTTCATTTAAGGATACCGTAAATGCACGCCAACAGCTTTCAACAGGTGTATATAAGTCTGTTGACAAGCGTGGAAAACACAAAACAAATTGTCAGAAATTCTTTTCAAAGCTTGCGTTAAAGGCTCAAAAGCAGGCAATGAAAAAAAACATATGCGAGCACTGTCGGAACTCCGATTGTACCCGTTGAAGTGAAAAAGGAGGACTCGAACAATGAAAAGAGTAGGCATTTTAACAAGCGGCGGTGATTGTCAGGGACTTAACGCAACAATCCGTGCTGTTGCAAAAACACTTTATAATCAGCTTGGCAATGATGTTGAAATCATCGGCATTATTGACGGCTACAGAGGTCTTATCTACGGCGAAACAAGAAAGATGAAACCCGAGAATTTTTCGGGTATTCTCACAATGGGCGGTACGATTCTCGGCACATCAAGACAGCCGTTCAAGCTTATGCGTGTTGTTGACGAGAACAGCGTTGACAAGGTTGAGGCTATGAAGAAGAACTACAAAAAGCTTGGTCTTGACTGTCTTGTTGTACTCGGCGGCAACGGAACTCAAAAACCGCAAATCTTCTTCGTGAAGAAGGACTCAATGTGGTTTCGCTTCCTAAGACAATCGACAACGACCTTTGGGGTACAGACAAGACATTCGGTTTTCAGAGTGCCGTTGATATTGCAACGAATGTAATCGACTGTATCCATTCAACCGCAACATCTCACGGCAGAGTTTTCATTATTGAGGTTATGGGACATAAGGTTGGCTGGCTCACACTTTATGCAGGTATTGCAGGCGGTGCGGATATTATTCTTATCCCCGAAATTCCGTACGACATCAACTCGGTTATAAAGACAATCAAGTCAAGAACCGCAGGCGGTAAGAACTTTTCAATTCTTGCAGTTGCCGAGGGTGCAATTTCAAAAGAAATTGCAGCTTTGCCTAAAAAGCAGAGAAAAGCTGCTGTTGCAGAGATGAAATATCCGTCAATTTCCTATCAGATTGCCCATGATATTGAGGGCAACAGGTCAGGAAACAAGGGTTACAGTACCGGGTCACTTCCAGAGAGGCGGCAGTCCCGATGCCTATGACCGTGTGATTTCAACTCGTTTTGGCGTCAAAGCCGCAGAGCTTATTATCAATAAAGACTACGGCAAAATGGTTGCCCTTGTAAATAATAAGGTAGTTGCCGTTCCACTTGAGGACATCGCAGGCAAGCTCAAGAGCGTTCCGAAAGACAGCGAGGTTGTTGAAACAGCAAGAAAAATGGGCATCAGCTTTGGCGAATGATTTTCACCTTTTGGTTGACATATGCCTTTGTTATGATAAAATGATATGAAGTTCAGATTTCACGAAAGGGAGTGTTACTGTGAACGGTAATAAGCCGATTGAACAGATAATAGAAAATGCTGCCGCATCAGTTGAAATGGAAGGCTATACCATTGACAGCAAAAGCAAAGAATGGTGTCAAAAATTACTGCGTAACGAAATCACAATGCAGGAATATATTTCACTCGTTAAGAAAAAAGCAGGAGTTAAGGCTTAATGGCATACAATGATAATTCTATTAACAGAGATGTAATTTTAAACTATGCCTTTAGCGCATACGGAACAGAACCCGAATATCCGTGGGAGAACAGTCCCGATAATGCGGTTCTGCGGAATATGATGTCGGGCAAATGGTACGCAATAATTATGTGTGTCAAAAGGCAGATTTTAGGGCTTGACGGCGATGGCTTTGTCGATGTGATGAATGTCAAGTGCGATCCGATTCTTGTCGGCTCGCTGAGAATGAAAAACGGATTTCTGCCAGCCTATCATATGAACAAGGACAAGTGGATAAGTATTCTGCTTGACGGCTCTGTGAGCAGGGAAGAAATCTTTCCGCTGATTGACGAAAGCTACAATCTTGTTATGCCAAAGGCTAAAAAACGCTCAAAAAACTGACATAATAATCAAGTCGGAAAATCGGTTTTACAATCGGTTTTCCGATTTTTTGTTGTTTGGGCATTAATTGTGTGCAGAAAAGTTGTCTGAAATCTTGCAATGAACGCCTGCTTTTGTTATAATCGTAGTATGTATATGAAAATATGTGCCACGCAGAATGAACGGGGTATTAAATATGAAGTCAGATTTTAAGAAAATTTTTAGGAAAAGAATACTTCCGACCGTACTTGCGGTTCTTGCATTGTCGGTTTGTTCAATAACCGCCTTTGCGGTAGGAGAGGACGATTCGCAAACTCCCGATCCCCAGCCCGATCCCGTAGTGACGGAGTATGTTCCCGATGAAACCAAACCGCAATACACAGAGCCGATTTATACCGAGCCTGTTTACACCGAAGCGCCTACAACCGAGTATGTTGAGCCCGAAACGGAAGAACCCACAACTGAGTATGTTCAGCCCGAAACGGAAGCTCAGAAACAGGAAGAAACGCAGTATCAGAATCAGTATGTTGAAACTAAGGCGACCGATTCAACGGAATTTCAGGCTCCGACAATTGCAAAAACAGTCAGCGAAAAAAAGTATTCCACAAGCTACACGGCGGGAATCGTTTCGTGGATTTGCGTAGGTCTTGGAGTAGTTGCAATTGCGGTTGTAATGATCAGCACAAAAGTCGGTGCAAGAAAAAGAATAAGGTAACAGCATTAAATGTGTAAAAATATGGATAATCTTAACATCGGCGGTGTTCCGCTGAAATCCCACGCAGTTCTCGCACCCATGGCGGGGGTAAGCGACAGAGCCTACCGTGAGCTTTGCGTAAGATTTGGTGCGGCATACTGCGTAAGCGAAATGGTCAGCTCAAAGGCGCTTTCTTTCAACAGTAAAAAGAGCGAAGAACTGATGGAAATTTCAGACTTGGAGCGTCCTTGCGGAATTCAGATTTTCGGTGATGATCCGAAATGTATGGCTGATGCCGCAAAGCACGCACTTGAAAACAAACCTGATATAATTGATATCAATATGGGATGCCCTGCTCCAAAGATAAGCTCAAACGGCAGCGGAAGTGCATTGATGAAAAATCCTCGGCTTTGCGGAGAAATCGTCAAGGCTGTGACAGCCGTTACCGACATACCCGTAACCGTAAAAATCCGCAAGGGTTGGGATGATGACAGCGTAAATGCCGTTGAAGTTGCAAAAATCTGCGAATCGGCAGGTGCGGCGGCAATCACCGTTCACGGCAGAACAAGACAGCAATATTACAAGCCTCCCGTTGATTACGATATCATAAAGGCTGTAAGAGAATCCGTCAGCGTTCCCGTAATTGCAAACGGAGACATTGACAATGCCGAAAGGGCAAAGGAGGTTATGGACATCACGGGCTGTGACCTTGTTATGATCGGTAGGGCAACGCTCGGAAATCCGTGGATTTTCTCGCAGATTAACGCATACCTTGAAAACCCGAATGTTAAAATTCACACTCCCGACCTTGAAGAAAGGCTCGGTGTAATGATTGAACATATCGGCAAAATGGTTGAGTACAAGGGTGAGCATATGGCAATGCTTCAGGCAAGAAAACTTGTAGTCGGCTATTTCAAAGGCATGAAGGGTGCGGCAGCCTTGAGAAATGAGGCAGGAAAAATTAAAACGCTTGATGATTTGTACGAATTAAGGCAAAAAGCCCTTTCGTTGCAATGACATAAATTCAAACAGGATACACAGTATCCTAAAATAAAAAATATAAGGGGAATATAACAATGAGTGAAAAAAACAAATATCGCTACTCTTGATTACCTCAACGAGTACGATCCCGCAATCGGTAACGCAATGACAGACGAGCTTAAAAGACAGCGCAGAAACCTTGAACTTATCGCAAGTGAAAACATCGTTTCTCCGGCAGTTATGGCTGCAATGGGCAGCTTGCTCACAAACAAATATGCCGAGGGTTATCCGGGAAAGAGATACTACGGCGGTTGTCAGTGCGTTGATGTAGTTGAAGAAATTGCCCGTCAGCGTGCGTGTGAGCTTTTCGGTGCCGAACACGCAAATGTTCAGCCTCACTCAGGCGCTCAGGCTAACACAGCGGTATATTTTGCAATGCTTAATCCAGGTGATACGGTAATGGGTATGAACCTTAACGAAGGCGGTCACCTTACACACGGTTCACCTGTTAATATTTCAGGTAAATACTTCAATTTTGTTCCATACGGTGTTGATCCCGAAACGCACAGAATTGATTATGATAAGGTTCTTGAAATTGCAAAGGAATGCAAGCCTAAGATGATTGTTGCAGGTGCGTCTGCATACCCAAGAATCATTGATTTTGCAAAGCTCCGTGAGATTGCCGACGCAGTAGGCGCATATCTTATGGTTGATATGGCTCACATCGCAGGTCTTGTTGCCGCAGGCGTTCATCCGAACCCTGTTCCGTATTGTGAGTTCGTTACAACAACAACACACAAAACTCTCCGTGGTCCTCGTGGCGGTCTTATCCTCTGCCGTGAAGAATTTGCAAAGCAGATTGACAAGGCTATCTTCCCGGTACACAGGGCGGTCCTCTTATGCATGTTATTGCCGCAAAGGCTGTTTGCTTCGGCGAGGCATTAAAGCCTGAGTTCAAGGAGTACGGCAAAAAGATTGTTTCTAACTGTAAGGCTCTTGCAGACGGACTTCTCAAAAGAGGCAACAAGCTTGTTTCAGGCGGTACGGACAACCATGTTCTTCTTATGGATCTCCGTGATACAGATGTAACCGGCAAGGAGCTTGAGGCTCGTCTTGACGATTGCTACATCACAGTAAATAAGAACACAATTCCGGGCGAACCCCGTTCACCGTTCGTAACAAGCGGTGTAAGAATCGGTACTGCCGCTGTTACTACAAGAGGTCTTAACGAGGAAGATATGGACAAGATTGCCGAGTACATCACCCTCGTTATTAACGACTATGAGAACAGCAAGGAAAAGGTTAGAGCAGGTGTTGAAGAAATCTGCAAAAAATATCCGCTTTATGAGTAATCGTGAGTAATAAATTACTCGGGTAGAAAGTGAAAATGAATAATTAAAAAGTCAGTCGGTTGGTATATTGCCAACCGACTGCTTTGCTGTTACAGTTTGTAATATTAAAAACATATTATGCTCAAGCGGAAGTTTTTTTAAATTGAAAGTTGAAAATGGAAAATTGAAAATTACGGTCGGGCAGACAGTTTGCAAAATGCAAATCATTGTCGCCCGACTGTTTTTGTATATATAGAAGTTGTGTTTAAATGTAGGGGAGAACCGTGTTCTCCCGTTCGTGTGCATTGCACACGATTGCACGCATTGCGTGCAATCGTGTATACCAAATTAAAACATAACATTCATTACATCAAAAAAAAAATATGTAGGCAAACAAAAAGACCGAAAAATTGCTTTTTCGACCTTAAATTAATTTTGATTATTCTGTTTTACTGTCGGAGGCGGTGGGGATTTCACCGTGTTTTTCTTCAAAATCCGCAATTTCATTTTTAATCAGATGAAGAAGATACCAATTCATTGACCTGTCATCATACTTTGCGACATATTCAAATTTACGCAATAAATCTTCATCAATTCGTAGTGACAAATGTTTTGGCTTTCCCGTCATAAAATTGCACCTCAAATGAACCTATTATGGGTTTATTATAAGTCCTTCTTGTGCTATAATGTAAAAAGTGAACCCATAATGGGTTCATAAAAAGAGGGAGTGCTTTGTTAATGAAAATTGCGGTTATCGGTTCAAGGACGCTTACAGTCAGAAACCTTGAAAAATATATTCCGAAAGATACAACAGAAATCATTTCTGGAGGTGCAAATGGAATTGACAGATGTGCAAAGGAATTTGCGGTAAAAAACAATATCAGATACACGGAATTTCTTCCTGAATATAAAATACATGGAAGATATGCTCCGCTGAAACGCAATCTTGAAATCATTGACAATGCAGATTTTGTTTTGGCTTTTTGGGACGGAAAAAGCAGAGGTACTAAATTTGTTATAGATAATTGCAGAAAAATAAATAAACCGATAAGAGTGTTGATTAGCAAAGGATGTTTATAACATAATGTTATTGCCACAGATTACATAGTGTTTTCGTCACTCAAAAGTTATGCGTACAAACAAAAATGCATCGGAGCCTTGTTCGGGCGACCGATGCAATTCATTTATCATATTATTTTTTTCAAAAGTTATACCATAGGAAACCACATCGGAACTACGGTATTGAAAATAAGGACAGAGCAGATTCCGCAGGTTAAGCCTAAAATCATACCGGCAATAACATCCGTAAGGTAGTGAACACGCAGATAAATTCTTGAAAACGCAATCAACATTGCAAGCATAAGAATCGGCATAAAGGTTATGACTTTGCAACGCATAAGAGCAACCCCGACCATTGCAAACGATGCCGTCGTGTGACCTGACGGAAACGAGTAGAATCTCGGTCTGTCAATAAGCTGTTCGTCATCATCAAGGGTGTGGCAAGGTCGCACACGCTTTACTATATGCTTGATAATAATCTCTCCCATAAGGTGAGCCCTCGCAAGTCCGAACACAAAGTTTGCACCTGTTGCCCTCCAGTTGGAGTTTATAAGAAACGGCAGGCAGATTGCCCACCATACAATACCTGCATTGCCTGCACGAGATGCAGTAATCATTATTTTGTTTAGTGCCGGCTTATGAATTCGGGATATGTTATCAAGTACCCTGTTGTCAATGTTTTGAATTCTGCCAAACATAAACACAACTCCTGTTCGTAATATTTATCCTGCCTGTCGCAAAATATGCTTGCAAAACAGGCTGATTGAGCATTCTATCATTACTCATACAGGTTCATTATAACACATTAAAATTCATTTGAACAGATATTTTGCAAAAATTTTACTTAATTTTCAGATTCACCAAATGTGCAATTGACGGGATATTTGCCCCCTGTCCGCTTGATGTCGGACTCATGAGTGCACCCGTTGCCATAAACAGGATGTTTTGAACGAGTCCGTTTTGAAAATCGTCCATAATTTTTGAACAAAGAACCGATGCGGCGCATCCGCAGCCCGAACCGCCTGCATGAACATCCTGATTGGAGCGTTCAAAAATCATCAGTCCGCAATCGTTGTGTTGTTTCCTTATATTGATTCCGTCACGCTCAAGCAAATCATAAAGTGATTTACTGCCGACTTCGCCCAAATCACCCGTAATAATCATATCGTAATCCTCGGGCGATGTTTTGGTATCCTCAAGATAACATTCAAGGGTCTGAGCTGCCGCCGGAGCCATTGCCGCCCCCATGTTATTGGCGTCGCTTACACCGAGGTCAACTATTCTGCCGACTGTCGCTCTTGCAACGCAGATTCCTTTTTTAAGGCTTTTCAGAATACAGCTTCCCGCACCCGTAACTGTCCATTGTGCGGTTGGAGTGCGAACTCCGCCGTATTCAAGCGGAAAACGGTACTGCCGTTCCGCCGACGCAAAGTGTGACGAGGTGACACAGGCGGAAACTTTTGCTCCGCCGCTTTCAACGGCAGATGCCGCCATAATAAGACTTTGCGCCATTGTTGAACACGCTCCGTACTGCCCAAGATACGGGATTCCGAATTTCATAAGTCCAAAGCTTGATCCGATGCATTGGTTGAGCAAATCTCCTGCGAAAACGCAGTCAACCTCGTTTGCGTGTGTTTTTGAACGCTCCAGAGCTTTTTCAAGAGCTTCGCCCTGAAACATACTTTCCGCCTGCTCAAAGGTGTCACAGCCGTCATAGCTGTCGTAAATAATCTTGTCGAAATAGTTTTTAAGGGGACCTTCGGCTTCCTTTTTTCCGACAACCGACCCCCAGCCGGCAATAACAGGCCGGCTTTCAAAAGCAATTGTATATGCACCTGTTCGTTTTATCATACAAAAACTCCCTTCCGCTTTTATTATCTGCGAAAGGGAGTTTTTTATTATTATCGGAAGTTATTTTGCTTAATTATTCTTCGCCTGATTCAGGTTCTGTAGGCGTCGGTTCGGGATCGGGTTTTGGCTGTGGCTCGGTTTTTGATTCCGAACTTGACTGGCTTGATGAACTGTGGCTCGATGAACTGTGGCTCGATGAGCTTGATGATGAACTGTTGCTTGAATGACTTGATGAAGAACTGCTTGAATATGACGGTTCACTGTATGATGACTGTGAACTTGATGAGCTTGAACTGCTGTCGTCATTCTTCGGAACTGTTTCATCCGGGATTACAACATCATCACCGTATTTTGCACGGGGATCATTGTTGGCATCAATGAAAACATATCCGTTTTCGGTATCATAAGTTGATGAACCGAGTGACTCGGAATCAATCTCCTTGCCGTCCTTGTAATAAACTCTCCAAGCCTTTACCGTGTAGCTTGAACTACCCTGATTCGTGAGCTTGTTACGAGTCATAATAAGGTCGTATGAATCCGATTTCCAACCCCAGAATGAAACATAAAGTGTGTTGTCAACAACCTTACACTCAAGGAACATCTGGTAATCTGTTGGGTTAGAAAGTTTAAGGTCAAGGTTGCCGTAGTCGATTGTTGCGTCAAGACCTGTGGGAACATAGCTTGATGCCCACTTGTGACAATAACGCTCCTCAACCTTCATGTTGGCTCTGACAGCCGCATTGTAGATTGTTGAACTTGACTGACAGATACCGCCGCCGATACCGATGTCGGACTTACCGTTTGAAATTACACCTGCCGGCTTGTAGCCGAGAGATTCAAGGTTTGAGTTGCCTGTGCATTTGTTGAATGACCAAGTTGCACCGGGTTCAATAACCGAACCATTGCAGGCTTTGAGCGAAACACGCATATTTTCTGTTCCGTTTTCCGTATTGGTGGAAACGGTTTCGTATGTTGAAAGAAGAACGATGTTTTTCTTCAAATCGTCAACCGAGATTTTTGCATCTGTTTTTTCAACATCGGCAATAATTCTGTATTCGCTTGCACCGCTTGCAAACACACCCTTAAACTGATTTGCAAGGTCTGTTTCGTTTACTTTCTGTCCCTGTGACGCCTCTGTATATTCAAAACGCTTTTTTGGCATAGGGGTGGAACTTTGAAACTCTTGCGTTCTCAGCCTCTTTGTAATTTTTCTTTGCAACCTTCTTTGCTGCTTCGTCAACACTTTCTGCGATTACGGTAGCTGTTACCGTGTAACTTTTTTGCTTGTTGAAGTTTCAACAGACGGATCGGTTGCTTCATTTTTGATTTCATTAAGTACAGACTCAATGTCATAAGTATATTTGAAATCCTTTTCGGTCACTTTACTGATGACTCCGTTTACATCAACCGAAATGTCAAGAGGCTTAATAAAGCTTTCTTCCTTTTTCTTCAAGAGCCTTTTTTGCCTCGTCGTATGTTTTTCCCGAAATTGAAACACCCGAAACGGTTGTTCCGTCAGGAAACTTAAACTCACCGGCAATAGCCTCCTCAACGCTGTTGAACAGGTTTCCTCCGAAAATGCAGAAACCTGCCACACCGAGAGCTACTGCAACTGCGGCAACGGATGAAATGATGATTGCAAGCTTTTTCTTGCTTTTCTTTTCGCCTTTAGCCATACGACCGCCAGATGAATGTTTTCCTTTCTTGTTATCAGACTGTCTGTTGCCGTCGCAGTTGATGTCAACAAGATCTTCATCAACAACAAGAATATCGTCCATAAAATTCCTGTTCAAAAAATTCACCTCATATATACCCAATAATTGCCCTTTGAAAACCTACTGCATTTGATTTTCAAAAAGGGAAACGCTTTTATTACTTTCTTTAATTACCCTATACTGAAATATATTACAGTACAGTCTTTATTTTACAATATAATTTCAAAAAAATAAAGTGTGAAAACACAAAATTTAGAAATTATTTTTATAGAAATTTAAGCTCTTTTTTACCAAAAGATTTTAGCAATATTTCCGACTCATATTCCGAGTGTGAATTTTTACCGCCTTAAAAGCCCGGAACAGTTGCCCCGATTAAAAAACACAAACGAAAATTTAATTGTTTTTATTTAAAATTCAGATGAAATGCAAAAATAATCTATTGAAATACTTGCAGATTAAAAGTATAATAGTAAAAGCACCCCTGTGTGCAAAACCGTTTTCGGTTATTTTGAATTACGGAGAACTGATATGAAAATAATCATCTTCACAGCATCAACAGGCGGAGGGCACAAGAGAGCCGCTGCGGCTATTGAGGCAAAAATAAAAGCCGTCAGTCCCGACACGAAGGTCAAGGTTATTGACGCAATGAAGACAATCGGCAGGGTATATGATAAAACCGTTTGTGACGGCTATCATTTTATGGCAACGAAAATTCCAAAGGTTTACGGCAAATTCTATAAGATTACCGACAGAAGAACCCTTATGTACAAGGCTGTTATGCAGTCCAACACAATGATGTCGGCAAAGCTGCTTGACACAATCAATGAATACAAGCCCGACGCAATTATTATGTGTCATCCGTTTGTTACAACAATGGTTTCAAAGCTTCGCCGTCAGCACAAGATTGATGTTAAGGCAATCAGCCTTATAACTGACTATGACGCACACAGAACATATATTGTTCCGTATGTTGACGCATATGTGCTTGCAGAGCCTGATATGGCGACAAAGCTTATTGATGAATACGGTGTTGACAAGAGCATAATATATCCGCTCGGCATTCCGATTTTTGACCGTTTTACAGAGCCTTTTGACAAAAAGGCGATTTGTGAGCGTGAAGGGCTTGATCCTAACAAGCCTACAATTCTGCTTATGGCAGGTTCTTTCGGTGTTACAAGCGTGCTGAGCTTCTACAAAGCTCTTGCGGAGCGAGCTCCCGAAATGCAGTTTATTGTCATCACGGGCAGAAATATCAAGCTTTTTGCAAACCTTGAAAAGGTAATTGAAGAAACGGGTATGCAGGACAACACAAAGCTTTTGTACTTTGTAAAAAATGTTGAGGATTATATGCACATCTCAGACCTTATTGTTACAAAGCCGGGCGGACTTACCGTTACCGAAAGCCTTGCCTGTTCGCTTCCAATGGCAATCTACAGCGCATTTCCGGGTCAGGAACGGGACAATGCGGAATTTTTACTCAACAAGGGTGCGGCAATTATGCTCCGAAAAAGACAGGTGCAGATGATATCGTAAACCTTGTTAAAGACAAAGAAAAAAACTTGATGAGATGAAGGAAAAGTGCAGAGAGTTGCACCGCCCCGATTCGGCAGAAAAAATATTCAGACTGGCGCAAAAGCTTTGTAACGATTCCAAAGGAGGAAATGACAAATGATGAAAAAAGCACTCTCTGTTGCATTGTGTCTTCTTATGGCAGGCACGGTGCTTACTGCGTGTTCAAATCCCGATGAATTTTCGGACACCGAAAACCTTTCGCTGAAATACACACGCTCCGACAAAACCGATGATACATTCAATTATGCCGACGGTGCAAAAACCGCCCCGTCATCATATGATACCTATTCCGCAAAAATAACCGATTTTGAACTCAGGCTTTTCAGAAACCGTCACAAAAGCGGTTCGTATGTATTTTGTCCCGCAAATGCGGTTCTTAATCTTGAGGCTATGGCTAACGGTGCGTCGGGCGATACTCAGGAAGAAATCACCAATGCACTTTGCAGCGGTGTGACGCTTGAAAATATGAACCAATGTGCGTCATATTTTGCAAGCCGTATTCAATCGGTTGCATCTTCGGACAAATCGCCCGAAAGCTCGCAAAGCTCGGAAAAAGATTCCGAAAAGAACAGCGACAAAAGCTTTGTAAAGCTTTGCAACTCGCTGATTTCAAATGACAATGCCGACATTATGACAGGCTTTTTGCAGACAACAAAGGACTATTATGATACTGATGTTCTGCGTTTTAATTTTTCGGACAGCGACGCTTTGAAAAAGCTTGACAAAAAATATGCCAATTTTACAAACAACGGTTCTGTTTTTGAAAATCTTGACACAAAGCAGAGTGTGATTTCACTTTCTGCGACAGATATCTGTGACAGATGGCTTAATCCTTATGCACAGACCGACATTGAAAAGGCTAAATTTAAGTCGGCTGACGGTGAAAAAAGTTACATATATGACCTCAAACGAAACATATATGAAGACAAACAAGGCGACTGCCGTTATGAAATATTTCTCGCAGACACCTCTCAAAATGATGGTTATTATGCCGAACGAAGGTGTTTCGCTTGATGATTACGCAACCGATTTTACAAGCCTTGAATACACAACATTGCTTGACAGCGTTGATGTGACCAAAACAGCCAAGGCAAAAATTCCTGAATTTTCAGTCAGCGGAGATAAGTCTGCAGAAAATATAACGCAGATTGTTGAAAAAAGCGGAATCAATTCATCATTCACGGCTGACCGTTCAAGATACAAGAATCTGAGCCGTTCCGATGATATTGCGTTCAGCGCAATGTATGACATCGCTCCGTCGCTTTCAATTAACGCAGGCGGTATCGGCGGAACACAGTCAAACGGCGACAAGGCAGAGCTTGAAAAAAGAACAAAAGAACTTTCAAAAACCGATGTGACGGTAGAATTTAATCGTCCGTTTATGTTTGTTATCCTCGACAACGAAAGTGACATTCCGCTGTATATGGGAACATATGCAGGCTAATTTCGTCAGCAGTGAAAAGTGAATATTTAAAAAGTTATGGTCGGCGGTGTGCCACCGCTGTCTGTTCGAGAAGATAGTTAGATAAATGAATTGCATCAGATGCCCGAGAAAGGTTCTGATGCAATTTTTATTATATGAAATTTTCGGATTCTTCGTAGGTGCGTTCATCGGACTTGAAAATGAAAAAACGGTATGATATAATAAATCGTATATGTGTAACAACGGTGTTGCGGGCGAAATATGCGCTGACCGACACACCTAAACATAAATTTCGGAGGGATATTATTATGGCTGAAAAAACTGTCCGTACACGATATGCACCAAGCCCTACAGGTTTTATGCATGTCGGCAATCTGCGTACTGCTCTTTATGAGTACCTCGTTGCAAAATCACAAAACGGCAAATTTGTTCTCAGAATTGAAGACACCGACCGTGAACGCCTTGTTGAGGGTGCGGTTGATGTTATATATGATACAATGAAACTTGCGGGACTTAAACACGATGAAGGTCCCGATATCGGCGGTGATTTCGGTCCTTATGTTCAGTCCGAAAGAAAGGATATGTATCTTCCTTATGCCGAACAGCTTATAAAAAGAGGGAAAGGCTTACCGTTGTTTCTGCACAAAGGAAAGACTTGAAAAGTTACAGGACAGCGTTGGCGGTGGTTATGACAGACATTGCCGTAATCTTCCGCAGGAAGAAATCGACAGACTTCTTGCCGAGGGTACACCTTATGTAATTCGCCAGAAAATGCCGATTGAGGGCAGTACAACATTTACAGACGCAGTTTTCGGTGAAATTACCGTTGACAACAGCGAACTTCAGGATCAGATTCTCATCAAGACTGACGGCTACCCGACATGCAACGTTGCAAATGTAATTGACGACCACACAATGGGCATTACTCATGTTGTCCGTGGTTGTGAATATTTAAGCTCCACACCGAAATATAATCTTCTTTGTGAAGCATTCGGATGGGAAATTCCGACATATATCCACCTTCCGCTCATTATGGGCAAGGATGCCGACGGCAATGTTTCAAAGCTTTCAAAGCGTCACGGCGCAACAGGCTTCTATGACCTTATTAACGAGGGCTACCTCCCACAGGCAATCATCAACTATATTGCTCTTCTCGGCTGGTGTCCAAAGGATAATCAGGAAATCTTTACCCTTGCAGAACTTGAAAAAGAGTTTGATGTAAGCGGTATCAGCAAGTCACCGTCAATTTTTGACTATGACAAGCTTTCATGGTTCAACGGTGAGTATTTAAAGGCTATGACTCCCGAAGAATTTACGGATGTTTGTATGCCATACTATAAGAAGGTTTTCGGTGACAGAGAAATGCCCTTTGAGAAGTTTGCCGAAATTCTTCAGAAAAGAACTACAAAGCTTACGGATATTCCCGAAATGCTCGGTTTCTTTGCAGAACTTCCCGAATATGACAAGGAGCTTTTCGTAAATAAGAAGAGCAAGACTAATCTTGAAAACGCTCCCGTTGTATTGCGTGAGGCTTACGAAAGATTAAAGGCTCTGCCGACATGGGACAACACTTCAATTCACGATTGCCTCATCAATATGGCGGTTGAAAAAGAGCTTAAAAACGGCACAGTTATGTGGCCTGTAAGAATTGCCGTAGCAGGCAAAACAGTAACTCCGGGCGGTGCTGTTGAAATTCTTGACATTCTCGGAAGAGAAGAGTCGCTCAAAAGACTTGAAATCGGTCTTGAAAAGCTCGGCGCATAATTCTACTGACGGAGGTACACGGCAAATGGCTGATGAAATAAAGAATGTTGAGGGTGAAGCTGCCGTTCAGGGCAACTTTATCTGGGATTTTATAAAAGAGGATACTGCCGAGGGCGGAAAATTTGAGGGTAAAAAGGTTCACACCCGTTTTCCTCCCGAACCGAACGGCTATCTTCACATAGGTCATGCAAAGGCTCTTTGCATTGACTTTGGTACTGCCGAGCATTTCGGCGGAATCTGCAATCTTCGTATGGATGATACCAACCCTACAAAGGAAGATGTAGAATATATTGACGCTATCAAAGAGGATATCAAGTGGCTCGGTTATGATTGGGACGACAGATTTTTCTATGCATCACAGTATTTTGATCAGATGTATGAATTTGCCGTTGAGCTTATCAAAAAGGGACTTGCATATGTTTGCGAGCTTACTCCCGACAAGGTGAGAGAATACAGAGGCGACACACAGACACCTGCAAAGAGTCCGTATCGTGACCGTCCTATAGAAGAAAGCCTTGATTTGTTTGAAAGAATGAAAAACGGCGAATTTGAGGACGGCAAAATGACTCTCCGTGCAAAGATTGACCTTGCGTCGGGTAACTTTAATATGCGTGATCCTGTTATCTACAGAATTAACAGACTCAAGCATCACAGAACAGGCGACAAGTGGTGCATTTATCCTATGTATGACTTTGCTCATCCGATTGAGGATGCTCTTGAGGGTATTACGCACAGCCTTTGTTCACTTGAATTTGAGGCTCACCGTCCGCTTTATGATTGGGTAATTAACAATATTTCCGTTCCGTGCAAGCCAAGACAGATTGAATTTGCAAGACTCGGAATTAACAACACGGTAATGTCAAAGAGAAAGCTCCGTGAACTCGTTGAAAAGAACTATGTAAGCGGGTGGGACGATCCGAGAATGCCCACACTCTGCGGACTTCGCAGAAGGGGTTACACACCAAAGTCAATTCGTTCGTTCATTGAGCAGATTGGTGTTTCAAAGGTTAATTCAATTGTTGAATACGGCTTTCTTGAGCATTGTCTGCGTGATGACCTTAACGAAACAGCAGAGCGTACAATGTGCGTTTTAAAGCCTGTTAAGCTTGTTATTACAAACTATCCTGAGGGACAGAGCGAAGAATTTGAGGTTGAGAACAACCCGAACCGTCCCGAGGACGGCACAAGAAAGGTTACTTTCAGCCGTGAGCTTTACATTGAAGAAACCGACTTTATGGAAGAACCCGTAAAGAAGTATCAGCGCCTTTATCCCGGCAACGAGGTAAGAATCAAGTCTGCATACATCGTAAAATGCACAGGCTGCAAAAAGGATGAAAACGGCAATGTTGTTGAGGTTTATGCAGAGTATGATCCCGAAACAAAGGGCGGAGATACTCCCGACGGCAGAAAGGTAAGAGGCACAATCCATTGGTTTGACGCTAACAACTGTCTTGATGCGGAAGTAAGACTTTACGATAACCTCTTTACTGTTCCGGACCCTGATACAGGCGACAGAAACTTCCTCGATTATCTTAACGAAAATTCACTTGAAGTTCTCACAGGCTGTAAGGCTGAAAAGAATATTGCAGGTGCAACGGCTCCGAAGAGCTATCAGTTTATGCGCCACGGCTATTTCTGCATTGACAACAAGGATAGCTCACCCGAACACCTCGTATTCAACCGCAGTGTAAGCCTTAAAGAGTTTTAAGAAGTAAAATAAACAAAGGGCGGTCTTTTCTTTGACCGCCCGCTTTAATAAGAATTTGTGTTCATTAAATATGCTTTGATGTAATCAATAATATGTTTAAATTTGAACACAATGTGTTCAATCGTGTGCAATACACACGAACGGGCGGATGATAACCGCCCCCTACCGGGTGTTAATATGATGAAAAAAATACTTGTAACAGGTGCATCGGGCGGAATCGGTTCGCAGACTGCTGTCGCTTTTGCAAAATGCGGTTGCGATGTTGCGTTGCATTACTCGAAAAATTCCGAAAAAGCCGAAAGCCTTGCCGAAAAGCTTACAAATGAATACGGCATAAATGCCTTTGCTGTTCAGGCAGATGTTTCCGATTATGAAAGTGTTTGCAAAATGTTTGACGAAATCGACAGCCGTTTCGGTAACCTCGATGTGCTTGTCAACAATGCGGGAATTGCACAGCAAAAGCTGTTTACCGACATAACTCCCCGATGAATGGAAGATAATGACGGGGGTTAATCTTGACGGTGTTTTCTACTGCTCGCAACAGGCGCTCAAAAGATATATGATTAAAAACCACAGCGGTGTTATTCTCAATATCAGCTCAATGTGGGGACAGGTCGGTGCGTCATGTGAGGTGCATTACAGTGCGTCAAAGGCGGGTGTAATCGGACTTACCAAAGGTCTTGCCAAGGAGGTCGGTCTGTCGGGAGTGCGTGTCAACTGTATTTGTCCCGGTGTGATTATGACCGATATGATGAAAGGCTTTGATGAGCAGACCGTACGGGAGCTTAAAGAGGAAACTCCGCTTAATATGCTCGGTATGCCAGATGATATTGCCGAAACAGCGGTGTTTCTCTGCAGTGATAGGGCAAGGTTCATCACGGGACAGATTGTCGGTGTAAACGGCGGAATGATTATTTAACTTAATAAGAGTATGAAAAAACGGTCGGAATTTGATTTCCGACCGTGATTTTTTACTGTATTTATAAGTTTAATGGTTTAGCTTTTGCCGTTGAGAATATCAGCTATGATTTCTCTCTCGTCCATATGGTACTTAACACCTTTGATTTCCTGATAATCCTCATGACCTTTGCCTGCAAGTACGATAATATCTCCGTCCTCGGCATTGTCCATGCAATATTTAATTGCATCTCTGCGGTTCGGCACGACAACATACTTGCCGTCGGTTTTTGCAAGACCTGTCTTGATGTCCTCAATGATGTCCGTAACATCTTCAAATCTTGAGTTGTCTTCCGTTACAACCGAAAGGTCTGAAAGTCTGCCTGAGGTTTCGCCCATTTCATAACGGCGAACCTTAGGACGGTTGCCGCCTGCACCGAACATTGTAATAAGTCTGTGCGGATTGTACTGACGAAGTGTTTCAAGTACATTTTCCATTGAAAGTGCGTTGTGTGCGTAGTCGATGATGAGTGTGT